>VAPM010047420.1_pt1 | contig 22346 bp, 26 predicted proteins | sample 3395091 | NCBI WGS metagenome assembly VAPM01 (sample SAMN08290445, study PRJNA428436) | hydrothermal vent metagenome | isolation source: Deep-sea hydrothermal vent chimney 3 | place: Pacific Ocean: Juan De Fuca Ridge
GGCAATAATGGTTACAAAAATGGTAAATTATGTAACTTTGGCGATACGATCACCGTCATAATCAGCCCGCATTGCGAATTTGATACCGATTCGTGTGAGAATGTTGTAAATACAATTTTGAAATTTGTATTAAGAGGGGAAGCTTTATGGCACGTCTGCTACTGAGCACATTGTTGCTGATTGTTTTTGGGTCGGCAGTGTCGGCGCAAGGATCATATCGAATTCAAGCGGGTGACATTCTGGCGATCGAAGTTCTTGAGGATCAGAGCCTAAACCGAAATGCGCTGGTTTTACCGGACGGAACTGTCACTATTCCATTAATCGGTAGCATTGCTGCCGGCGGGCGTACACTAAGTGCGCTGCAATCAAGCATTATTGCCGGGCTGACGCCAAGTTTTGCCTCAGCACCAAATGTTTTTGTGACAGTTGATACCGTAAATACGACGCCCAGAACATCGGGCGAAAAGTTGTTTGAGGTTTTCATCATGGGTGCAGTCGCAACACCTGGCAGGGTACGGATACATTCCGGGACCAGCCTTTTGCAATTTCTTGCCGAATCCGGTGGATTTACCCGATTTGCGGCTAAGAAACGCATCCAATTGCGCCGCACTGACAAGCGTACTGGAAAAACATCAGTTTATAAATTTAATTTCAAAGCAATCGAAGATGGTTCCGCCAGTGCAAATTCGATGGTACTCCAGCGGGGTGATGTTATAATTGTGCCGGAACGACGGCTATTTGAGTAGGTATAATGGGTCGGGGCAAAACAAAAATAAAACAGGCAGCTCTTACGGTTTCCCTCCTCGCCCTGGGCGTGGAGGGTGTTGTCGCTCAAGAATTGGATGCGGCGGTATCAGCTACATTATCGTTTTCGAGCAATTTGGTAGTCGATACCAATCCATCTCTTATAGCGGGTTATAGTGGAACGGTTTTAGAATTCACCGAAGACCTGGGGTTTTCATTCCTGTCCGCAACCAGCACGCAGACCTTGCAATTCAACGTAAGTTCCGGGTTTTCAGTCACTACTACTGCAGGTGGCGGTACATCTACTTCGTTTGAATACCCAACCTTTGATTTTCTCTATCGCCGGGATAGCGCCGACGCAAATCTCAGGATTAGTGCAAACTACTGGAGTGGTGATGTTACCACCGCATTTGATATCGATCCCACCGACGAAACATTTTTAATCGTTGATACCGGAACACTGGTCAGATCATCGGTAGATCTTGCATATGATTGGCGGTTAAATGCGCCGCTTGGATTTTCGTTGAACGCAACAATTGACACGCGCGATTACGAGGGAACAACAGACCCCGCGTTATTTGATAGCACAACAAGCAGTCTGGCAGGTGCCGCAAACTACCGCATTTCGCCGTCTACAAGTGGGTCGTTAACGGCCACGTTGACCGATTACTCTTCAAGCGATGCGACTTCAACCAATTCGGTAACCAAGGATTTAGAGCTGACGGTAACCAATGAATTGGCGGGCGGCTTAGTGCTGGATGGTAGGGTTGGCTACACCACTGTGGATTCTACAGTCAGCAGCGTTACAACCACCGAAAATGGCATCTACTTTGGTTTGGATGTTGTTCAACCTGTTTCACTCGGATCATATTTTGGCGGTATCCAGTTCGATAATTCCGGCGGCGTAAATACTTCTGCTTTGACATTCGGGCGCAGTATCGATTTTCCTGATGGCAGCCTGTCGGCCAGCGTAACTGCTGACCAGACAGCTGGTTCAGCAGCGCAGTTGTTAGGTTCTCTTTCCTATCTAAAAGAATTGCCGGATGGTGAAATATCTGTTGATGTCAGCCAAACACTGACGACCAATTCAGTGAGTGAGGACATCAGATTTTCAACTTTAGGTATCGATTACCAGAAAGATCTGACAGAAAGTTCCGGGATGAACCTGTCACTGGATTTCAGCCGAACAGAAGATGCCGGAACTGGAACCGCCGAGACGCTAAACCGTGCGACATTATCAGCGTCATATTCCACTGAGTTGACGCAAGATTGGGATTTGAATGTTGGATATTCCAGACGTCAAAGCTCGGGCTCTACGACAGCAACTGCCGTTTCGGATAGTATTTTCATGACGCTCACCCGCGATTTGGAGTTTCGCTTTTAGGCTGACGGTCGGACTGTTCAGTCACATTCAACACCAATTAGTTTGGCGTTTTTGGATGCAGTAATTTTAGCAGTTATCAAGTCACCAGCCTGATACTTTCGGTCAAAAGTTACCTCGGCAAATTGTTCGGTCCGGCCGGAATTTGAACTTTCCAGTAAAACATTCGAAATCCTGCCAACTTGAGAATTCAGGTACTTCCGGACTTGCTGCCCGCCTATTTTCCTTAAGTATTTGGCCCTGGCCTTGATATCACCAATACCAACCTGGGGCATTTTTGCAGCAGGTGTATTTGGGCGCGGGGAATAGGGGAATATATGTAGCCATGTCAGATCACATTCTTCAATCAGCGAAACTGAGTTTTCAAACATTTTTTCCGTTTCTGTCGGGAACCCGGCAATGATATCCGCACCGAATGTTATTTCTGGGCGCAGACGGCGTACTTCCTGACAAAGCCGAATGGCGTCATCGCGCGAATGCCGCCGTTTCATCCGCTTTAGGATCATGTTGTCGCCCGCCTGCAATGATAGGTGCAAATGTGGCATTAACCGCTGCTCGGTCGCGATTGCTTGCATCAACTGCTCATCAACCTCAATTGAATCTATCGACGAAATACGCAATCTCGGCAAATCTGGCACCAATCGTAAAATGCGCAGTACAAGATCGCCCAGTTTTGGCGCCAAAGGTAAATCGCTGCCCCAACTGGTCAAATCTACTCCGGTTAGAACAACCTCATTATACCCATGGTCTACTAGCCGTTTAATCTGATCTATAATGACACCGGCCGGTACGGAGCGTGAATTGCCACGACCGAACGGAATGATACAAAATGTACACCGGTGGTCGCATCCATTTTGCACCTGAACATAGGCACGGGAACGTGTTCCAAACCCATCTATCAAGTGGTTTGCGGTACTTGAAACCGACATTATATCGTTTACTTGGACCCGCTCTGACTCACCTATAAAGTCGGGTACAATTTTTTCCCAGGTTGAGGCTTGCAATTTTTCGGTATTTCCAATGACATGATCAACGTCAGACATTTTAGCAAAACCTGCAGGGTCAATTTGCGCCGCACATCCTGTAACCACCAATTTGGCATCTGGATTTTGCCTGCGAAGTTTACGAACCTCTTGTCGGGATTTTCGAACAGCTTGTGCAGTGACGGCGCAGGTATTTACCACCACAAGATTTTCGGCGCCGCTTTCAGATATCAGCGTTTTCATTGCTTCGGTTTCGTAGGCATTCAGCCGGCAACCAAGCGTTGAAAATATTGGCGCCGATGGTGCCATTAGACTGCGCTCAGAAATTCGGGCGTCAGTGTTGCTGTAAACACAGTTGCTGTGGGCCCAGATAGCCAGACTCCATCGTCGCGCCAGTCAACAGACAAAATACCGCCATCTGCCACCAGTTCTATTGCTCGCCCTGTCAGGCCGCGCTGATGGGCTGCTATCGCCACAGCGCAGGCGCCAGATCCACAGGCCAGCGTAATACCTACACCCCTTTCCCATACGCGCATTCGGGCTTTGTCTTTCCCGTATAGCTGAACAAATTCAACATTTGTCGCTTCGGGGAACAGATGGTGATGTTCAATTTCAGCACCCAATATCGCAACGTCTACCTGCGCAACATCGTCAACAAAAAATACGCAGTGTGGATTACCCATTCCAACCGCGGTTGGGTCACCTTCAATTGGCAAATGTAGTATGTCAGTTTCACAGGAAAGTGGAATTTCTGACCAACGCAACTGAGGCTTTCCCATATTGACACTTACTAAGCCGGTATTTTCAATCCGTGCAGTTAATAAACCTCGTTTGGTTTTGATAGTTAGATGTTTGCGATCAAATTCGGCCATTAGAAATTGAGCAATGCATCTGGTTGCATTTCCACACGCACCTGCTGTTGTGCCGTCTGCATTCCAGAAATCCAACTGAACATCCGCATCGTCGGTACTTCGTATCTCGGCAAGTTGATCAAACCCAACGCCGTAATTCCTGTTTCCGATCGCGCGCGCTAATTTGGGTGTCATCACACGATCACGCCCTTGCGAATCAATGATCACAAAGTCGTTGCCCGCGCCGTGCATTTTCATGAATGACAGGTCTGTGTTTGGTGGTTTTTGCTGCATTGACCGCGATATAGCCTGCGTTGGAATAATTGAAAAGGCAGAGCGCCGATTTTGCTTGACGCTTTTGGGGCACATCGTTACGCACACCCTTCGAGTGGGCCGTTAGCTCAGTTGGTAGAGCAACTGACTTTTAATCAGTAGGTCGATGGTTCGAACCCATCACGGCTCACCATTTCTTCAACTTTAGTACAGACATGTGTTCGGTTCTTAGTGGAACTGTCATTTCAATTTCCGCGTTGCAAATCACATTATTATTGTTTTTTATTGGAAGATTATTTCGCCCGTCTGGTTTGACGCCGGGTGATATAAATGGCCCTAGAAAATTCAACACTTTTCTAAGTTAAATCACCGAGACCAGCGGGTTTTAAAGATTAGGATCTGAAACACCGGTCAGAGGCAAATCAATCGGTTGCAGCATCCAATGCACAACGGGCGTTTGCATATTCTTCAACCAGAATAGGGGCGTGACCCCTATCTGTTTCTACCGAACAAACTGACCGGCAAGGCTTAGGTTGGCTTTGCGCCAATCAATCCTGCGGCAAGATCAAAACCGGACTCTGGCCAGCAAGAAAATCTGTCTGCGATACCTTACGCCCCGGAACGCTATCGAATTTCCTCAAATAGTGCCTTTGTATTTTCTTCTGTCATCTCCACCGGGTTGCCACCGGTGCTTGGGTCTTTCAACGCCGAGGCGGTCAATGCGTCGATATCCGGGTTTTTAACCCCCAGCTCGGTCAATGTCTTTGGGATCGCCATTGACGCGTTCAGGTCATCGACATAGGCCGCAAATCCGTCAAAGCCACCCTTTATGCCCAGATAGGCAGCTGCGCTGGAAAGGATGCCATCCACCTTGGGGCGGTTGAATTGCAGCACGGCCGGCATACAGACAGCGTTGGTGGTGCCGTGGTGGGTGTGGTGCACAGCACCAATCGGATGGCTAAGCGCATGGATCGCTCCCAGCCCCTTTTGAAACGCGGTTGATCCCATGGCAGCGGCCGACATCAGATGCGCCCGGGCCTCTATGTCGGTGGGCGTGGCGTAGGCGCGTGGCAAATATTCCTTGACCAGGCGCATGCCTTCCAGCGCGATGCCCTGGGACATCGGGTGATAATGCGGGCTGCAAAAGGCCTCGACACAATGGGCAAAGGCGTCCAACCCGGTGCCGGCGGTGATGAATTTCGGCATGCCCACCGTCAGTTCAGGGTCGCAAATCACCACGCTTGGCAGCATCTTCGGGTGGAAGATGATCTTTTTCTCATGGGTCTGCGAATTGGTGATGACGCTGGCGCGCCCCACCTCGGAACCGGTGCCGGCGGTTGTCGGTACGGCCACGATCGGCGCAATGGCGTCGGCATCGGCGCGGGTCCACCAATCACCTATATCCTCAAAATCCCACAAAGGGCGGGTTTGCCCGGCCATGAAGGCAATAACCTTGGCCAGATCAAGCCCCGAGCCGCCACCAAAGGCAATCACCCCGTCATAGCCACCGTCGCGATAGGCCTTTAAACCGTCCGTGACATTCACATCAGATGGGTTAGGGTCCACCTGCGCAAACAGACCACGCCCAAGGCCCGCGGCCTCGATCAAGTCCAGCGTGCGGGTGGTGATTTCCATGTCGGCCAGACCTTTGTCGGTGACCAGCAAGGGCTTTTTGATCCCTGCCGCCGCACAGGCATCAGCGATTTCAGAAATACGTCCGGCACCAAAACGAATGGGTGTCGGATAGTTCCAGTTTGCGTTCAGGTTCATGGGCGTCAGGCCTTTTTCAGGTGGTAGGATTTCGGACGTGTCAGGTTGTGATAGCCAATGATCGACAATCCGCCCCCGCGCCCGGTATTTTTACAGCCGGTCCAGCACAGACCCGGATCAACATAATCACAGCGGTTCATGAACACCGTTCCGGTTTCCAGCGCATCACCGACCCGGCGGGCGCGCTCAATATCGGCCGTCCACAGGGATGCCGTCAGGCCAAACTCGCTATCATTCATCAGCGCAATCGCCTCGGCGTCATCCTTGACCGGCATGATGCCAACCACGGGGCCAAAGCTTTCGTCGCGCATCACCCGCATGTCGTGGGTCACGTTCACCAGGATCTGCGGCATCAGATAGGCACCGCCGTCATCCTCGGGGAAATTCGCCGGGTCAATCAGTGGCTTGGCACCATCGGCAATCGCCTCGGCGGTCTGGGCGCGCACCTCTTGGGCAAAGCGCACATGGGCCATCGGCCCGATGGTCGTCTCGGCCTCCAGCGGGTTGCCCAGCTTGTGGGCGTTGGTCAGCGCGACGGCCTTTTCGACGAAGGCATCAAACAGGCCCTCCACCACATAAATCCGTTCAATCCCGCAACAGCATTGGCCCGAATTGAACAGCGCGCCGTCCATCAGCGTATCCACCGCCGCGTCCAGATCGGCGTCTTCCATGACATAGCCCGGATCCTTGCCGCCCAGCTCTAACCCCATGCCGGTAAACGTGCCAGCGGCGGCGCGTTCCATTGCCTGACCACCGCCAACAGAGCCGGTGAAGTTCAGGTAATCAAACGCATTGGCCGCAATCAGTGCAGATGTGGTTTCATGGTCCAGAAACACATTTTGGAACACATCCTCGGGGATACCAACCTGGTGAAAAGCCCGGGCCAAGCGTTCGCCCACCAGCAGGGTTTGCGTAGCATGTTTCAGGATGACGGTGTTGCCTGCAATCAGCGCCGGGGCGAGCGTGTTGATCGCTGTCATGTACGGATAATTCCACGGGGCGACGACAAACACGACGCCATGGGGCACGCGTTTAATGTAGCGGTGGAAATTGTCGTCTTCGCTGACCAGAATATCGGCCAACGCCTTGGGGGCAATGTCGGCCATGTGGCTGGCACGCTCATTGAAACCACCGTATTCGCCGCCAAACCGCGTTGGACGACCCATCTGATGCGCCAGCTCGGGCACAATATCATCGTTCATCTCACCGATACGTTCAACGCCTTTGCGCACCAGCGCGATGCGCTCTGCCAGCGGACGCGCCGCCCAATCGGCTTGCGCCGCGCGGGCGCGCTTGGCAACAGCCTGGGCCGCCTCCAGATCCAACACAGGGCGTTCGGCAAACACCGAACCATCAATGGGTGAGATACATTTTAACGTTTTCACCGTTTTTCCTCTTCGTATGAACTTACCTCGATCAGATTGCCGTCGGGGTCATTGAAATAGATGGAAGTGATCGGGCCCAAAGCACCGGTTTTCTTTACCGGGCCTTCGACGATTTCCACCCCCTCGTCAAGTAGATGTTTGCGTAGTTTTTCGGGCGCCCAGCTGGTGATCAGGCATACGTCACCCGAACCGATACAGGCATGGTTACGCATCTCTTGGCCAAGTGTTTGCAGGTTGATCTTTTGGTCACCGAAACGCAGCGCCTTGCGGATACCGGCAAAGGTTTCGACCCGCATCCCTAAAACACGCGCGTAAAACGCTGCTGCGGCGTCGATATCACGCACCGTCAGCACAATATGGTCTAGACCTTCGATCAAGCGTTAAGCCCTTTCGAAACCACGGGAAACTTCATAGTCGGTAACGACTTGGTCGTATTCTTCCTGCTCCCATTCCCCGGCACGAACATAGTGGTCAACGACGTCGTCCCCAAACGCTTTTCGCAGCAGGGTAGAGCCTTTTAATGTCACCGTCGCTTCGCGTAAAGTCTGTGGGATTTCACCGGCCTTGGCATCCTCATACACGTCCCCGGTTGATGGGGCGGCAAGTTCCAGCTTTTCTTCTATACCGGCGATGCCTGCGGCAATCTGCACGGCGAGGGCAAGGTAAGGGTTCAGATCAGACCCGCCGATACGGCATTCCACCCGCACGGCCCTGCTACCGGCACCACACAGCCGGAAACCTGCAGTGCGGTTGTCAACGGACCAAACAGTTTTTGTGGGCGCAAAGCTGCCTTTTTGAAAGCGCTTATAGCTGTTGATATAGGGCGCCAGAAAATAGGTGTAGTCGGGCGAATACCTGATCAGACCGGCCATATAATGACGCATCAGATTGCTCATACCCAATTCATTGTTCTTGTCGAAAAACGCGTTTTCACCGGATTTGGTCCAAAGCGATTGGTGCACATGACTGGAACTGCCCGCCCGGTCCCGGTGCCATTTGGGCAGGAACGTCACGGCGCGGCCCTGTTGCCACGCGATTTCCTTGGTGGCGTGCTTGGCAATCGTGTGATTGTCGGCGCAATCCATGGCGTCGGAATAGCGGATGTTCAGCTCTTCCTGACCGGCCTCTGCCTCGCCCTTGGTACCCTCAATCGGGATGCCGGCGGCGTATAAATGGTTGCGTAACGGGCGCATCACATCTTCTTCCTTGGTGGTCTGAAAGATGTGATAATCTTCGTTGTAAGCACTGATAGGAGTCAGGTCTCGGTACCCTTCAGTAGCCAATTCTTCAAAACTCTTTTTGAACAAAAAGAACTCAAGCTCGGTCGCCATGGTGGCGCTGAAACCCATATCGTTCAGCCGCTCAATTTGGCGTTGCAACATGGCGCGCGGGCTGTGGGGAACCGATTTGTGGGTATCGTGGTCCATGACGTCGCACAGCACCATCGCGGTGCCGTCCAGCCAGGGCATCCGCCGCAGAGTCGACAGATCCGGTTTCATCACATAGTCGCCATAGCCAGACTGCCAACTGGTTGAGGCATAGCCATCGACAGTGTGCATTTCCAGGTCGGTGGCCAGCAGGTAATTGCAGCAATGGGATTCTTCCCAGGCGCTGTCCACAAAGTGTTGCGCCAAAAATCGTTTACCCATCAGACGTCCCTGCATGTCGACGATGCAGGCCAGAACTGTGTCTATCTCACCGTTGGTGACGGCCTTTTTTAGCGCGTCGAATGTCAGATTTCCGGGCATTGTTGTTCCTTTGTCGGGTGTACGGGGCGCAAACATTGCGCCCCGTAATTGATATTATCCGTAGCGGTAAGGCCGTCCAGCCTTAACCATATCGGCGTTATATTTTTTAAATATATCAACAACTTTCCGCTTGGTATCGGATTCCGCTGCTATCTCTTCCCAGAATATCTGAGCCGCGTCTTCCACGGTCTGCCATTCTTCGTCCGGGATCGATGTGAGCTCCATTTTTGGTCCGTTCACGCGCAGACTTGCTTCGCCGCCCCAGTACCACCACTGACGATAGTAATGTGACTGATCGGTACATACCCGGAACAGGGTTTGCAGGTCTTCCGGCAGTTCATTCCAACGATCCATATTGGCAAAGAATGACCCAGCCCAGGCACCTGAAATGTTGTTGGTCAGGAAATAGTTGGTCACATCGGCCCAGCCAACAGTGTAGTCTTCGGTGATGCCAGACCAAGCAATACCGTCAAGTTCGCCTGTCTGAACGGCAACCTCAATATCTTCCCAAGGAAGGGTTACTGGGACTACACCAAACTGGGTCAGGAAACGGCCAGCAGTTGGGAACGTAAAGATCCGCTTGCCCTTCAGATCTTCGAGACTGCGGATTGGATCTTTGGTTGCAAAATGGCATGGATCCCATGCGCCTGCACTGATGTGTTTTACCCCAACTTTCGAATACTCTTCGTCCCAGATTTCATTCAAACCATATTGGTTGAACAGCACTGGCACATCGAGGGAATAACGTGATCCAAACGGGAAATACCCACCAAAAACCGTTACCTCAGTAGGCGACGCCATCGAGTCATCGTCTGACTGTACTGCGTCAATTGTTCCTTTTTGCATTGCACGAAACAGTTCGCCTGTTGGCACGAGCTGATCGGCAAAGAACAGTTCGATCTGCATCCTGTCCCCAGCGATTTTATTGAACATTTCGATCGCAGGGGTGATGACTTCTGCGGCCAATGCCGGGCCTGCATAAGTCTGCATCCGCCAGCGGATTGTGGATTGCGCAAGCGCCGGTGTGGCAAGCGCCGCAGCAGCGGGTGCAATTGCCGCGCCCTGAATAAATTTGCGTCTGGTTGTCATAACATTCTCCTTGTTGGTTATTGGTATTGGTTTCAATTTCGCTCTGTTTTCAGAGTTCTCGTTATAATCCATAGACGTAATGGGGCAGCCACAGCGCAATATTCGGGAACGCCATGATCAGGATCAGCGCCAACAGCATGACCATGATGAACGGGAAAATTGACCCGTAGATGTCTTTCAAAGTAATCTCGGGCGGGGCCATGGCGCGCATCAAAAACAGGTTATAGCCAAAGGGTGGTGTCATATATGCGATCTGCGTGGTGACGGTATACAGGATACCATACCATATCAGATCAAAGCCAAGCTCGCCCACCAGCGGCACGTAAAGCGGCGCCACTATTACCAGCATGGCAGTGTCATCCAGAAACGTGCCCATCACCAAAAATGACAGTTGCATCAGGATCAGGATTGTCCACGGGCTAAGACCCATTTGTTGGGTGAACAGGTTGTCAATTGCATTGACTGCGCCCAGCCCGTCAAACACCGCGCCAAAACCAAGGGCGGCCAGAATGATCCACATAAACATGCAGGATATCGCCAGGGTCATGCGCACTGAGGTTTCAAATACCTGCCGGTTCATACGACCTTTAAGCACGGCCGCCACAAACGCTGTCATTGCGCCCACAGCAGAGCTTTCAACCAGCGACGTCCAGCCGTTTACAAACGGCACCATCATGGTGGCGAAAATCACAATTGGCAGCAAACCAGCCCGCAACAACCGCAGTTTTTCCGCCATTGGCACATTGCGTTCTTCGGGGGGGAGTACCGGCCCCAGGGTTGGATCCATTCGGCAGCGCACATAAATATAGATGATAAACATCGTTGCCATCATCAGCCCCGGCACCACGCCTGCCAGCCAAAGCTGCCCCACGGGTTGACGGGCAATCATTGCATAAAGCACCAGCACGACAGACGGCGGAACCAGAATGCCAAGGGATGACCCGGCCTGAATAACCCCGGTGACCATTTTCTTGTCATAACCCCGGCGCAAAAGTTCCGGCAACGCGATGGTGGAACCGATTGCCATCCCCGCCACCGACAGACCGTTCATTGCGCTGACCAGCACCATCAAGCCAATGGTACCAATGGCCAGCCCGCCATTGATCGGGCCCATCCAGACATGGAACATTTTGTAGAGATCGTCGGCGATTTTGCTTTCCGACAGGATATATCCCATGAAAATAAACATCGGCAGCGTCAGAAGCGGGAACCACTTCATTAATTTCATTGCAGATGTAAATGGGATGTCTGAGCCGCCCGTTCCCCAAAGCGTCAACGCTGCAATAGCCGCTATGCCACCGATTGCCCCGAATACCCGCTGGCCTGTCATCATCATCAACATCATTGATGAGAACATAAGAATTGCGATCCATTCCTGGGACATTACAGCTTTATCCCTTTGATCTTGGCAATATCTTTGAGCAACTCTGAAATTGCCTGCAACAGCATCAGAAAAAATCCGATGATCATTATTAGCTTTATTGGCCACAGATAAGGGCGCCATGCGGTTGGGCTACGTTCAAGAAACCCTAGGACATCCTGCGCGCCTTCAACGCCACCCGTCAAAAATCCAAGAATCAAATCTTTGAAAAACGCCCATGGCTCGGACCCGAAATAGCCCATAGAATAGGCAGTTGAATCAACAGATCCGTAAAGTAGAACACCTAAATAGAATATTAGTAGCAGGACCGTTATTGCATCCACTTGGGCTTTGCGTCGATCGCTCCATTCGCCATAAAACAGGTCCATTCGAACGTTTGACCCTAATTGAATTGAATAGGGGCCGCCAAGAATATAATAGGCCACCATAGAAAACTGGGCGATTTCCAGGGTCCAGCGCGAAGGTAGGAAAAATGTCTTTGAAATTGATGACCAGAGCAGAATGCCGATCATAACAAAAATCCCATACATGATGAAGCGACCAAGCTTGTAGTTTACTGAGTCAACAAAGTGGATATACCTGCGTGCTATACCAACTATCATTTGGTCACCGAGATAGGTTTTGGATAGCCGAGACTTACCAATGCATCGTCTATTGCGCCGGCCAGGTCACTGGAAACACGAGCCTGCTGTTCTTCGCTGGATATCAAATCATTTCGAATTTCAAGCATAACGTTCAGAAGATTATTCTTAATGCCATGTAAACGAAGGGTGTGGGTAACGCCGTCTTTTGCGTCGTAAGGTTGGTTTAACTGAACATTCCAGACAGTTAGTTCTTTGACCTCTGCCAGCAGCGCTTCAGCCAGCTTACTGTCAGAATCATGCAATACACCAATTTCAACGCTTCGGGTGTTGCCTAAAAATACAGGCGTAAAGCTATGGATTGTTATAAGCACAGTCGGTTTGGCGCGGTCTTCTATTATACTTTCCAAGGTGTCGCGGAAAGGGAAATAGTACTTTTCAATTCTGTCAGATTTCTCTGCAGCGTTTAAATTTACGTTGCCCGGAATGTCGAAAAGCTCGCTTTGGGCAGGCATTGCATCTGTAGACTCAGGCGGGCGATTACAATCATAGACCAGCCGTGAAATGGAACTGGCGATTAGTGTTGCATCCAGTTGTTTGCTAAGCATTAAAGCAATTGGCAACGCCCCAGGATCCCAGGCCACATGGCTTTGCCGAGCGGCTTCATTTAACCCCAGGTTAGCATATTCATGTGGTATGAAATTTGAAGCATGTTCACAGATCAACAGGATGTTGGATGTGCCACCGGCATTAAAAACCTGAACTACATCATCGTTCTGATTTAGGTTTACGGCAGCGTGGTTGGTCACAATCTATTCCCCAGGTTCTTGAAGAAATCTCTTCAAACTTAATCGACCTGTCAACCCATTTCTGAACGTTTCTCTTCACGACCACCATTGCTGTTGATAACATTGAACAAAGTAGCTGGAAGGATCAGAATTGTTTGAACCGAGTGACACAATATCCGAAAGGTTAAAGAAAAGCTTTGCAGGATTAACGCGAGCAGAGCGGCAACTGGCCGATACGATTCTGGAAAATTATCCTGTCTCTGGATTAGGATCGATTACAATCGTTGCAAAGAACGCTGACGTTTCAACGCCAACTGTAGCGCGAATGGTTCAGAAAATTGGGTATACGGGCTTCCCGGATTTTCAAGCGACATTGCGGCGGGAATTGCAGGACAAAGTATCAGATCCGATTGCTAAACGGGATGTCTGGGCAAAAAAGGCGCCGGACGGGCATATTTTGAATCGCTTCACCGAAGCAGTGATCGGAAATATACGGCATTCTCTTGGTCAGATTGACATCCAAACCTTTGATAATAGTTGCAAATTATTGTCCGACCTTGAGCGAACAATCTATGTTGCGGGTGGTAGGATAACACGGTCGCTGGCTGACTATTTCTATTTACATATGCAGGTTGCACGGCCCGACGTTACGAATATTCAGTCTATTTCGAATGCCTGGGCACATTATTTATTGGATATAAAAGAGGGCGATGTTTTGGTGGTGTTTGACGTAAGGCGCTATGAAAACAGCACGTTACAACTGGCTAAGATGGCTGCTGAACGTGGTGCAAAAATTATCTTGTTCACAGACCAATGGTGTTCGCCGGTTTCCAAATATTCCGAACAAGTATTTACCTGCCGAATTGTGGCCCCTTCTGCCTGGGATTCAAGTGTTGTGCTGATGCTTTTGTTGGAAACCGTGATTGCAGAGGTTCAGGAACGCACCTGGTCGGTTACCCGTGAACGGATGCAGGAGTTGGAAGAAATGTTTGATCGGACTAAATTCTTTCGGAAATTCACGTAGAAAATTAAAAATCGACCGTTACACCCGGCAGGTTCAGGCCCTTTATCAGTTCGCGCAGTTCCTGCCGTGCGGCGACGTTTGAGATGTTCATCTGTCCTATGACGCCAATGTCTTTTAAATCTAACAGTGTCAGGCCGCGGGGGAACAGTTCGCGAAAAATTACCCGCTCGCCAAAGCCCGGTGCCACACGAAATCCAATGCGTTTTGCAAGGTCATCCAATGCCTCACCGATCTTCTTTTTGTTGTGCATATTCTGTGCGCCCATGCGGTTTCGCACCACAACCCAGTCAACCGGTTTAAGCCCCGCCTGAGAGCGTAACTGTCTGGCATTCCACACCATTTCAGAATAAACTGACGGCCCGATAATGTGGTTTGTTTCGCCGTCCACATGGGCCAGAAGATCAAAATCAACAAAGCTGTCATTCATCGGTGTGACCAATGTATCGGCCAGTGAATGGGCAACCTGAGACAGGCGCGTATGGGAGCCGGGGCAGTCAATAAGGATAAAATCACTGGTTTTTTCAAGCGCGGCTACGGCCATGGAAAGCCGGTGGTCATAGGGGTTTTCACCTTCGGCCAATGTGGCGCGATCCACCTGCGGCAGGTCATGGTATTCCGGAGATAACAGATTGATATCATGGCGTTTACAAAACGTCCGGCGGTTTTCTAAATAGCGGGAAAATGTCTTTTGCCGCAGGTCCAGATCAAGCGCCCCAACCCTGTGACCCATGCGCGCCAGAGCGGTTGCCACATGCATCGAAACCGTGGATTTACCGGCCCCGCCTTTTTCGTTTCCAACGACGATAATATGCGCCAATGTGCTGCCCCTGCTGCCCGAAATTTGCCTGCCAAACGGCTTTTGCAGGATTATATGACGAGTTCTTCGGAATAGGAAGTGCGCGCTGTCTTCGGGCCAATCTTTAAGCTTTGTAACAACTTTTTTGCAGGCTGTTTAAAGAATGTAACACGATTTTAACGCCGGAAAGTGCCCATTTTTTGGCTAAACACGACCGCGCGCACCCGGCACGAAATTTTCACCACCACTGTCGCCGGTGCGCACTGATTCTAACGAAATAAGGTGTTCCGGTAATTCACCGGGGGTTTCGTCGTTTAGTAGCCGCCCTTGCGCCGGCTTTCCGGCAGGCCGGCGATTTTGCTGCCCTGTTTGGACGGATCACCCGGGAACAGATCATAGAGATCTTTTGAAGACGGTTTGTCGCCCCAGATCGCGCCCATGGCTTTACCGATATTGCGGGTGTTGGGCTGATTTTCGCGGTTGTCGTAAAATTCGGTGCGCAGGAATTTGATCAGGTCCCAGTGACGTTCGGTCAGTTCGATGTCGTCGGCGGCGGCAAGCGCACTGGCCAATTCCTCGGACCAAAGATCCTGATCTTCCAGGTGACCGTTGGCGGTGGTTTCTATTTCGGTTCCGTTGAAGTCGAATGACATGGCGCGCATTTCCTTTTCCCTGTAGTATTCAAGAATTGGAATTTGTTTAGCGGGGTTGCGAGGGCATGTCAAAGATTTGGTGGTCAATTTGAATTGAATGGGTGGCGAGCACACCGACAAACGAGGTGGCACCAGCCAACGACCGGGCCGCCCTTTTCAGCCAAGGTGCAGTAAGTTTGGAACCCAACTGACGGCCACAGTCACCCATCCACCGGCACACCAAAGATCAGGATCATTGTGCCCAGTATTGCCAGTGCCCAGAATTGTACGGCTTTGCCCGGCTGTTCGGTGCGCCGTGCACCCAGTGCAGCAATCATCGCCTGAAGCGTGTAATAGGCGGCAAAGGCACGCGAAGCATAGGTGATAATCTGAAAGACGTTGGCGTTCCAGGTGATGAACAGCCCGACCGCTGTCAGCAGGGCGTAGGCCATGCGTGGGGACAGACGGTTTTTTGACAGCTCGCTTATCAGCCCGCCCGAACCGCTGGTGTCGGCAACTGCGGCGCTGAACTGGGCGGCGAGGGCGGCAGCGACCAGCAGAACTGGCAGGATCGGGGCGACGACCTGCATCATCTCAACGATGGCGGTTTCGCTCAGGCGCATATCACCGGGATTGAACACATAGGCCAGTAACAGGATATAGATCATGTAAATCAGGCTCGACACCCATTGGGCATATTGCATTGAACGTATGCGGGTCTGACTGTTGTAGCTGTCCCCCAGATAGCGCGAAGTTTCAAAACCCTGCACCGTGACAATCAGGCCAAAGGCCAGGGCAATCGCCGGCCAGCCGGATAGTTCCGGGGTGCTGAAGACAAGCAGGCCATCGCTGGCTTTGCCCCAGAAAAATACGGCCAGACCCAGCAGCAGACCAGCAATGATTGCCAGCTTTGTCGTGACGGCCGCATATTCCATGCTTTCCAATGTGGAAAAACCCCGTCGCCAGCCAACAAACAAAATGACTGTAAAGATGGCCGATGTCAGTAATTTTGCGTTTGCAGGTGTGTCAACAGTGGTCAGGCTAACGCCAAAAGCGCCAAACAGGTTTAGATAATAGGCAACAGAGATGATGTAAGCCAGCCCAAGCACAGCAGAAGCAAGGGTTTCCAAACTGGTTTCAGCGGCTGTTCGCACCGTGTCACTGTCGCCTATTCGGGCGATATTGAAGCGGATGGAGGACCCGAATAGATACGCCCCGACACAGAGTGCTGCCATGACAAGGGGCGCGAATTTTCCGTATGACACTTGTAGGATTGGGCCAAGAACAAGGAAACCGCTGCCGATAATGGACGCCAACGGTGTGGTCATCGCACGCCAGTTAAGGGCGCCATGGATTTTCGGTGACCAAAGCACGAACGCGGTCAGGACCACGGCGGTAAGGATGGCAGCGTTGAGTAGCATCGGCTTGAAATCCTTTCGCTACCCAGAATATGTGCTGGATAAGGAATTGCCACAAAAAACGCCGCCCCCTTTGCAGGAGCGGCGTTCGATTTTTCGCAGAAAAATCGTGGTTCGTTTAGAAACCAAGACCTTCGTATTTCTTTTTGAACTTGGAAACCCGGCCGCCGGTGTCCAGCAGGCGGGTGCCGCCACCGGTCCAGGCCGGGTGCACGGTTGGGTCAACGTCAAGCGACAGTGTGTCGCCTTCTTTGCCCCAGGTTGATTTCATTTCGATCACGTCGCCATTGGTCATTTTGACGTTGATCATGTGATATTCGGGATGCAGGTCAGCTTTCATGGCTCGGCCTCCTATTTCGCGCTTTTCAGCGGTTTATACGTGGTATCTTCGGCGATACGGGCGGATTTACCACGGCGTGTGCGCAGATAATACAGTTTGGCGCGCCGCACGCGGCCGCGGCGGATCACGGTGATGCTGTCAATGTTCTGGCTGTGCAGCGGGAACACACGTTCAACGCCTTCACCAAACGAAATTTTACGCACCGTGAACGAACCAGCGATGCCTTTGCCATTATTACGGGCAATGCAGACGCCTTCGTAATTCTGTACCCGGCTGCGGGTGCCTTCGGTGACTTTGTAGCCTACGCGGATGGTGTCACCCGCTTTGAAGTCTGGCAGGTCGGCGCCAATGGCGGCGATTTGCTCTGCTTCCAGTTCTGCGATCAGGTTCATCTGATCCACTCCTTATATATGCTCACGGTTTATCCCGCGAAGTTTTGCGCGTCCTCATTGCTCTGCTTCTTCATCCGGGTCCATATCATGTGCTTCACAATAGGCCCGCCAGAGGTCAGGTCGTCGTTGCTTAGTCAGCCTTTCGGCCATTGCCCGTCGCCAGTCAGCTATGTGGCCGTGGTGCCCGGACAGAAGAACATCCGGGATGGCGCGGCCCTGCCAGGTGGCGGGTTTGGTGTAGTGCGGGTGTTCAAGTAATCCGTCGGAGAATGATTCTTCAACCGTGGACGCCTGATTCCCGAGAACGCGGGGTATAAGCCGGACTGTGGCATCAATCAAGGCCTGCGCGGCGATTTCGCCACCCGTCAATACGAAGTCACCAAGCGAGATTTCCTGCATGTTGAATTCTTCCAGTACCCGTTCGTCCACACCTTCAAAACGACCGCAAAGAAGGGTGATACCGTCGGCCTGTGACAGGGATTGGGCCATGGCCTGGGTAAAGGGTTTACCCCGCGGGGAGAGGTAAATGACCGGCCATTTTGCCGGGTCTTTTGCGGAATCAACCGCGGCGTGTTCCAGTGCCTTGCCAACGATGTCAGCCCGCAGCACCATGCCGGCGCCACCCCCGGCAGGGGTATCGTCGACATTTTGGTGTTTGCCGTCACCAAAGGGCCGCAGGTCAATGGTTTCCAGCTGCCAAAGACCCTGGTCAAGGGCCTTGCCGGTGACGGATTCACCCAGAATACCGGGAAAAGCCGCGGGCAGCAGGGTGATAACGCGGGCTTTCCAGACATTTTCAAGGTCCGGGCGCATTTGCATCAGGTCGCGCGGTTTCCGGCTGGCAGTGATGGATTTGCGACCATGGGATTTGGCGGGTTTTCTCATTCGGTGCTGCCCTGTGAAAGCAGGTGGTCTTTGGTGGCCTTTAGCGTGGATTTTCGCTGACCACTGCGGTTAAGGCGCAGGAATTCCTGCTCCAGTTCGGGGCTTTGCCCGCGGTTGGCATGGGGTGCCGGGCGCAATTGTTGTCGTGTTATTTCAGGGATATCAAGCAGGTCGAGCAGGGCAGCGGCGGTGCCTTCGGGGTGGTCTGCGAAATCCTCGAGCCGGGCGATATAGACCGGCACCGGGGCCAGTGCTGTTGCAATTGTTCTGGCGTCACGTTCGGGGTCCGGGGGCGTGTTGAAACCGGCGCGGAATGTTTCAAAGTCATCCCTAAGGTGGATGGATCGCAGCAGGTGGCCATAGACACTGCGCAGCCACGGGCCCTGGGTGCGGGTGGTATAAAGGAACTGAATTTCAGTATCGGGGCCAAAACGGCGGCGCAGTTCAGTGACAATGACCCTGGCAAGTCGGATTGCGGTGTTTGACTGATCAACAATCAGGCGGCCGAAAATGTTGCGATGGCCCGGCATGACGCCGGCAAATGTTTCACGCGACAGGATGATCGCGTCGGCGGCTGGAACAGTTGACAGAAATCTGCGGAATGCGCGGCGAAACATGCGCTTGCGCCATGGAAACGGTCGCTGGGCATAGATGCGTGAGGTTGCGCCAACCTCTGGAAAGTCCTGATTCAGGAAAAGGTCAAAATAGGGCTGCAATATAGTGCGGTTCCGGGCCAGAAATTCCTGCAAGCCGGTGGTTCCGGTTTTGTGGAAACCGGCATGGACGATGACGCGGGTCATTTTGGAAACAGCCCGTCCGGCGGGTCGGCTATGATCCGCCCTGACGCCAGATCTACAGTGGGTATGCCTGTCAATGTGAACGGGAGCAGCACCGTTCCTGAGCTGTCAGGCGGCGTGACTTCCAGCAGATCGCCGGCCCCGTGGTTTTGCACGTCTTTTACCCGGCCCAGTTCAGCCCCGCCAGTATCCAGGACTAAAAGCCCAATAAGATCAGTGTGATAGTATTCATCATCCGGCAGGCCGGGCAGGCGGTCACGGTCGGCAAACAGCTGTATTCCGCGCAACTGATCGGCTTGTTCTTTGGTTTTAATGCCCGATAACCGCACCGCAAATCCGTTTTTAACCGGGCGCAGGATTTTGACGGTAAAATCCTGCGCGCCGTCGTTGGTTTTAAGTGTGCCGTAGTCAGCGATGGCAGCCGGATCGGCGCAAAAACTTTTCAGCCGCACCTCACCGTCAACACCAAATGCGCCTGCGATGGCACCGACACAAATCAACCCGCTCATGGTTCCAATACCCCGATGCAGATGCCATTAACCGCAACGGCACCCCCGGCATCAAGGCAGCGATCGCTGAGTAAAAAACGATCAGCCTTGATACCAAGCCAAATACCTGCTGACAGGCTAGCGGCAATAAGTAGCTTGAACATATGTCAAACCTAACAGGGATGGGCGGCAGATTATTCTGCTGCTTTTTCTTCTTCTTTAGCGTCCTTTGCAGGGGCGTCATCTGCCTTGGCCTCTGCCGGGGCTTCCTGAGCAGCGACTTCTTCAACCGGTGTTTCTTCTACCGGGGCCGGGGCGGCGGCGGCTTCTTTGGCGGCTTCTGCCTTGTCAGATTTTTCCTGAGCCCGTTCTTTGGTTTTGGCGTGTGGTTCACCCTTTTTCGGGTTGCTGCGTTCTTTTTTGTCGATCTCACCGGCGGCTTCCAGCATGCGAGATACCCGGTCAGTTGGCTGGGCACCCTGGCCAAGCCAGTACTTGATCCGCTCAATGTCCATTTTCACGCGCTCTTCGCTGTCCTTGGGCAAGAGCGGATTGTATGTGCCGAGTTTTTCGATGAAGCGGCCATCACGCGGCATGCGGCTGTCAGCCGCTACTATGCGATAAAATGGGCGTTTCTTTGAGCCGCCACGGGCCAGTCTGATCTTCATTGCCATGATTTATTTCTCCTATTTCATGTGCAGTTGAAAGGGGTCTATCCCCTTGTCATTCCTTGTGTTTCTTATGGTGCCTGATGACTTCTTCGATGATGAAGTTCAGGAATTTCGTTGCGAATTCCGGGTCCAGCCCGGCGCGTTGGGAAAGTTCTGTAAGCCGGGCAATCTGCGACGCTTCGCGATCCGGGTCAGAGGGCGGCATGCCGTGTTCAGCCTTGAGCCGCCCCACTGACTGGGTCTGGTTGAACCGTTCGGCCAGTGTGTAGACAAGGATCGCATCCAGCCGGTCAATGCTGTCGCGGTGTTCTTTCAGGATGGTTGCGGCGTCGGTCATGTCAGGCCTTTCGGTTTGGGGTGGCGGTAGACAAGGCACGGCTTTTCAGGGCGCGGAATTCTGGCGTTTGGGTCAACGATTGCGCCTAACCGTTCGGCAAGTGCGATGGATCGGCTGTTTTCTGCGGTGATGTAGCTGACGGCGGTGTTCCAGCCGAGGGTTTGGAAAACGTGGTCAACCACCGCTCGGGCGGCCTCAAATGCGATACCGGTACCTTCCAGGGCTGGATTAAAAATCAACCAACCAATTTCGTTTTCCGGCCAGTCGGCCGGGCACCACGGGCCGACCGTGCCAAGACAGGTATCGTCGCCGGTACGGGTGATCGCCCACATACCGAATCCGTGGATTTCCCAGTGGCCGAGTTTGGTTGCAAAGGCACGCCAGGCAACGCCGAGCGTGTCCGGGCCGCCGATACCTTTGGCACGCTCCGACATAAAGAAATCTCGCGCCTGGGGCCAGTCACGCGGGGTCGGCCGGCGCAGGGTGAGGCGATCTGTTTTTAGAGTGGCGGTCATTTTGTCGCCCCCGGGAACGGGTGGCGGTAGACCAGTTCAGTGCCGTGGCTGACGTTTTCAAATGAATGTTCATAGGTTGCGCCCATGCGTTCGGCCAGAGCGATGGACCGGTCGTTACCGGGTATGATGTAGCTGGGGATCGCTGTGGTTTTGTAATTGGCGTAAATGTAATCACGGGCGGCCAATGCGGCCTCATATATGATGCCTTTACCTTCTGCGCCTGCAAATGCGACCCAACCCAGTTCAGCTTCGGGCCAGCCTTCGGGTTCCCAAAGGCCAGTGATGCCGTAGATGGCGTTGGTTTGGCTGTCGGTTATGGTCCAATAGCCGTAACCACGCAGCGCCCAGTGGCCGATATTGCTGGCAAACCAGCGCCATGTGCCATTGCGGTCTTCCGGGCCGCCAAAGCCCCAGGAACGGTCGGCGTCGGCGAAGAATGTGGCAAGTGGTTCAAAATCCTGCGGCTCGGGTCCGCGCAAGATCAGGCGGTCAGTTGTAAGGGTTGGGATGTTGAGGGACAGGGTCATGCGGGTGCCCCCGGTTCGGTGCGAGGCAGTACAAAGATATCACGCGCTACACCGTCGGGGAAGGTTTGCCGCTGGAACAACTTGCCGCCAAGGCGTTTGACGAGATTGCGGGCTGGCAGGTTTTGGTCACGCATGTGGGTTTCGACCTGCGGCCAGCCAAGCGTTTCATAGCCGTAGTCGATGACGGCGCGGCTGGCCTCGGTGGCGTAGCCCTGACCGCGCTGGTCGGGCATCAGCCACCAGGTGAGTTCGTGGCGGGGCCAGTCATCCGGGTGCACGAGGCCAGCGCCGCCGATCACCGCATCATCACCGGTGACAGTGATCAGCCACATGCCAAAGCCTTTGGACCAGTGGGCGATATCGCCGTTCAGAATGGTCTGGATTTCGCCAAGGGATGTTCTAGCGCGATATTTGCCGACCGTCGTGTCAGACACGGCATTAAATGCCCCATAGCTGGGCAGATCAGATATGGTTGGCGCACGCAGGGTCAGGCGATCTGTGGTGAGGGTTGGGCGGGTCATTGCAGCGCCCCCGGGGCTGGGTGGCGGTA
>VAPM010537858.1_pt1 | contig 22334 bp, 25 predicted proteins | sample 3395091 | NCBI WGS metagenome assembly VAPM01 (sample SAMN08290445, study PRJNA428436) | hydrothermal vent metagenome | isolation source: Deep-sea hydrothermal vent chimney 3 | place: Pacific Ocean: Juan De Fuca Ridge
AACTCCCTCACTATTATTCCATTTCAGTACAACAGTATAATGCTTGCCCTTGATTGCCTTCTCAAATAGCAAGTCCGCACCAAAATTACGCAGCCGTTTTTTAGGGTGTCCGATAGTATTAAGAATTCGATACATTGCGCGTGAGCGCTCGGCGCTAAACCTTCTGAAAGCTAGTTTATTACCTGATTCGTCGCGGCTATCAGTATAAGCATGATTGTTATTTCTATCGAAATGGACTTTTATTGGTATTTCTCTGCCGCCGGTATGAACAACCACATCCATTGTTTTATTGCCAAAATGCTCATACCAATATTTACGGGCTTGCGCTTCGGTTTCAACATCATGGCTCGCAGGCAAATGCGTTCCTCGGGGTGCACCAAACCACCCGCTACCAGCCCCGCCCTTACCAAACAAAATCAACAGATCACTCATGCCGCCATTGTGGTATCACGATACCCTGCGTCCACCCGGTATTCATTTACTACCATCACCTGCTATAATTGGCTTATACATGGTTGTTATTTACTACCACACAGGAGAAACGACATGCCCACTGTAGAGTTTCATGATTTTAATTTCCTTGATGAGGCCGTTGAGTTCATCAAAAAAGAAGGGTTTCGTCTAGCGCGCGGTAAAGGGAATGACTTTTGCCGTAAATTCCAGGGGAACACCCAGCAGAGCGCCCGCCTTGCGCAGACTGAAAATGACCATTACATCGTTCAGATTGAAAGTCTGGCAGCTTAATCGCGGTGTGCGCTTTCTGTGGAAATGAGGCAACCGATATAGAAGAGTACTGCCACGCCTGCGGGGCGGCGCCTGTCTGTTTTGATTGCCTGGACGATGAGTGGTGCCCAGATTGCCGATCACCAAAAGGATTAAAACCGTTGATTCTAGCGCTTAGTCAAACAGATCATGGATTGAAATAATTTTCCCTTAAAGTAATTGCCGTGGCAATTATATGCATGGGTTTTTTCTTTTATTCAATTTTATAATTAATAATCCCGATACACAGCAAACCCCTTGCTCACCAAAAAATCATTCACATAAATCACTTTTACCGTAGGAATGCCGTCAAAAGGGTCAACTCCGCCGGACTCGGATAGCACGATTTCAGCAATATAACGCCCGTATTTACCCTTCTTATCCTTCATGGTCTCGATAGTGACTTCTTTACCGACAATCAGTTCGCGCAGGAAATCCCGAGCCAATAAACCCTGCTCCCGCTCAGCACCCCGCACTTCAGGCGCGTTGATTCGCGCCAGCCTCAGTTTTTCGCCCTTCACCCAGGTTTTCAGGCCAAGATCAATATCGGCCGTCACGCTGTCACCATCATAGACAGCGGTGATCACGGCTTTATAACGGTATAGACTCATAGCCCAACATCCTCATCAAAAATAGTCACAATCTCACCATCGGGATCTTCTACGCGGCCGCTGCCCCGGCCATAACTGGCATTGTGTTGATACTCTTGAAAACACAATTTAAGCATGTCCTGCAGGCCAACATCCGGCACCCGGCCGGCGGTATCCAGATCCTCATAATCGCCCAGCAGGTACAGGTTATCCTGATTGTAGTATTGCTTGAGCAGCGCCTTCACCGGCCACCAGTAGATCCCGAATTTTTTATAATTCGCCGGATCCGTTTGCAGGATCTGCAATACATTGCGCATGGCCGCCTGTATATCTATAACATCCACTATGCCGCCTCCTTCCTGGCCTCAGCGATCGCCTCGTTCAGAGTCATATCGCTGTTTTTATAGAACGGCGCGCTCATGGGTATATTCATGGTGCTCATCACCTTGCGTACCGGCGTACCACCAACACCGTGCTCATCCGCCACCGCCTGCATGGCGTCCAGCACATCACTGGGCAGGTGGTATGTCATTTTATGAGATGGATAAGGTTGGCCATTTGATCGTGTCACCCTCAATGCCTCCAGATCTTGAAGTGTCCGCCCGGGTGATTCTTTGGAGTGTTTCGCGCCCTGAACAAGCACGGCCGCCGCCAAATCTTTGTGCCCGGAGCTGTTAGCCAGTTTTATAATGGCATCTTGCACGCTGAGGCTGGCGGCATTTTCAGACTGGTACCCGTTATTTACTTTATACCGCAGCAAGTCCTTGTGCGCACCTTCCGGCAGCATCTCCCCTATGGTGCTGGATAACAACTTGTCTTTCGCGGCCCGCCCCCACAGCGCCTTGAGCGCACCCTTTGACCACTTTGGTGTGCCGCCGTAGTCCGCGCTCAGCGTATGAGTTGCCGCCGTGACCGCTTCACCAAAGTCAGATGCGTACTTAATTGTATGCTCAGCACTATCCTGCAGCATTTTGCGCGCATCCGTCTCGAATTCATGGCCGTATAATTTATTGCCAATCGTCGTCCATGGGTTGCCGGTATCGTTACCGTACTCCCAGTCAGGATAGCTTGTTTTAATACCTGACGGGGCACCCAGGCCAGCGCTATTGCGGCGCCCCGTTTTAATATAGTGCGTTCCTATTTTCCGGGACTGCTCCATATTCACCCAGGCGCGCAGCATTTTCTCGCGGTTTTCTTTGGTTGGAAGTATCAGATCATGGTCGTCAACCTTTTTGCGTCCATGAAACGACTGAAAAGCAACCAACTTGCCGTCACTATCAATCATGCCATAAGGGCCGCTCCACCTGTCCCTATAATCACGCACCTTATCTTTAAGGTGCGCCTGAATCTCGCGGTTAAACATCTTCTGCACGCCCGAGCTGACGTGCTTCAGGTTTTCCGGGTTATCCAGGCCAGCCGGAATACCGGCATCCGCGAACAGGGCACCCACATACACGCTCTGCACCATGTCCTTGAAATCGTCATCGGCCATACTCTCCGGCGCCGTCTCATGCAGCGCATCAAGTATCTTGACCCGCATAGTCGCGCGCGTCTGCTCCTTGCTCCACCACTCATGCGCTCCGCGCCCTTCGGTGACCGCCTTCTCAGCGGCTGCCAGCATCTTGTTCGATACATCAGAGGCCTTCCCTGATCCGCCCGAACCCGACATGCCGGAACTGACAATATCCTTGATCTCTTTGCTGCGCTTAGCCGCGGCAATATCCTGATTTTCTTTGTCTGCCGTGTAATCTTTGATAGGCGCGACGCCGCGGTGCATTTTATCAATGTCAAAAGTGTGCGTCCCGTCACCCTCCAGTTTCCCATAGGGCCGGGCTTCGACCTTGTTGCGGGTTACCTCGGTTACCACCCAGCGGCTTTTCTCGGTGTCGGACCAGTGGATAGGCGTGTCCTTACCTGCATCCATTTCAAAGGCCATGCCCTCATGGTAGGCGGTACCCGTGTCTTTCTGGAGCAATACCGGTTTATCCAGATCCAGCGATTCTTTGGCCAGAAAATGCTTATCGGCCTTGAGTCGTTCGCGCAACTTATCCACCCGCCCAGCCAGACGCTGAGCGCTCTTTGAGCCTTTATCTTTCAATCGGCTCAGCGATGTCTTGACCTCCTGGAATTTTACAAAGGCCTCGGCGGCCTTGCCCCGCTTAGCAGCTGCCTGGCGCTCCAACGCCACGGCTTTATTGTTTTCGTACTGTTTGCGCGCCTCATCCGGGTTCGCGGCCAGCATAATCATCATTTCATCACGGCTAAAGCTGCCCTCGCGCGCCAGGTTCTCCACTCGGTCGCCGCCGTTCCAAAGCAGATCCTGCCAGTCTTTCTTGGCCATCATGGTCTGGTAACGATAGCCGTCAAATGAGCCTTTGGCTAGATAGGTGTGGATCCGGATCGATTCGTTTTTATTGCCCTGGCGCAGACCCCGACCGTTGCGTTGCTGCATAGACGCAGGCTCCCACGGCAGATCCAGATGATGAATGTCAGTTGTCGTCTTCTGCAGGTTCATGCCCTCGCCCATGGTCGCCGTATTACCAATGACAACCTTGATCTTACCCGCATTGAATTGATTAGCGATCTTCTGGCGCTGCATTGAGGTCTTGGCCACTTGCGCGTTGACCACTGCAATTTCGTCCGGCTTCAGGCCCTGTTTAATCAGCGCCGCTTTAAGCTTGTCATGCACAGACAGGTGATCGGTAAACACCACCTGCCCACCATCCTTCAGACCCTTCACCACTTTTTTAGCGCAGGCATCAACCTTGGGCGATTTCGCACCCTGATGCTCATCACCCAGCAGCTCCAAATCGATCGAAGCTTTGCCCATCTTGTCCATAATGCTGAAGATGTGCGCATTATCCTCAGTGTCACCCTCGGCCATCGCACGAAGATCCTGATAGACCGCTTCCTGTTCATCCGTCATATCAATCAGGTGCTGGTGATCGTTGCGTGTGGGCAGCTGCAGGCCCACATCTTCCGCGGTCTTGCGATCAATGTAACGGCGCATGATGTCGCGCAGCTCATTGAGATTCTTGAACCCGGTCGTCACCAGCGCCTCTTCAATCTGGCCGCTGGTGGTTAAGATGTTCTCGGTCGCAAACTCACAGAATCGGTCAAGAAATTCCTCGCTATTGCGGATACCGATGTTCTCAAACGCTTCCGGCGCGATATGCGAGAGCATAGAATAGATTTCCAGCGGGCTGTTCTTCGTAGGCGTCGCGGTCAGGCCATAGACACCCTTGCCGCCGTTGTTGTCACGCAGCCACTGGGATTTAAAGAATGTATCCTGTGCGCGATTCGATAGACCGCCGCCACCCAAGAATTTAGGCGATTCACCGAACCGATTGCGGACCGCGTATAGATTTTTATAAGCATGAAATTCATCGCCGATGATCATGTCCACACCAAGATCATTGAAGTAGATCGCATTGGTGCGTGTCTTGAAGTCCCGCTCGGCCAACGCCTGCTTGTAGGCTTCCCTGATTTTTGTGCGTCGCTTGTTACCGGCCTTATCCATAGCATCGCCACGCTGATTCCAGAAATCCTGATCGGATAGTTCTTTTTTCTCAATCGGATCCAGATCCAAATCGTTCCACGCAGGCTGAGAAATCAGTATGAAGTCATAATCGTTCTGCGCCAGTTCATGGTATTTGCGATCGCGGTCGGCCTTCGTGTCAGAGCGGGATTTCAGGTTGCCGTCCCTGTCCTCGGTCACCGTCTCGCCAATGGTCAGCACCCTGGAGCCGGGGAACCAGAATTCGGCCTCTTCGACCCAGTTGGCCAGCACCGACTTGGGCACTACGATCATCGGTTTTTTGGATTGCCCGGACGACTTGGCCAGCTTGGCCAGCATCAGCGCCCGGCCCGTTTTGCCAAGCCCCACGTCTGCCGCAATAATCCCTTTACCCTGATCCAGCGCCCAGCGCAGCCCTTCAAAATGATAGGCGTTCACATCCAGCGCCGGATTCAGCCCCGGCACATCCATGGGCGCGTCGGAATAGGTTTTCTGGCGGAATCCGTGGAATTTACGATTATATAAATCCTCCATGGCCTCCCGATGTTCGGAGCCGGTCAGCCACTCCCTGAACTCAAGATTCCATTTATCAATAGTCGGCAACGTATCTTTGCGCACCCCGTTGCGGTTCAGGTATTTCTCCAATAATTCGGTATCACTCCACAGGCCGCCCTCGACCTTAAAATAGCCGCTCGCATAGGTGATCGTCATGTCGTCCGGAATGTGGCTGGCGCGCGAGTTTTCCGCTTTATAGTCGGCAACACGACTATTAAAATACGCGGCCACCACCTCGGTCGGAATCCAACCAGAGTTAACCTTGATCTCCACGTCATCCAGCAAACGCGGGTCAATCGCGTCCATCAGCGCCTTTGACTGGAGTTCGAATTTATCCCGGATCCCGTCTGCCAGGTCGCTCTTTTTCAACTCATCCTGTAGCGCGTCATATTTCGGCCACAGCTCGCCAGACAGGTATTCGTCCATGGTTGTCCAGCGCTCACCGTCGGCATCGAGCGCGTAATTTTGTGAAGCAAACAGATGATCCAGCGCCGCATCCTGATCGCCGCCCGCCCAGTTTTCTGCTATCTCGTTCTCGGTGAAACTATCCTGATCGGCCAGTATGCCGGCGGCCACCGCGTCAAAACTGCTTTCGGTCTTCAGTTTCTGGCCGGTCAGCAGATCGGAGTAGGCGCCAAAGCGATCCGTGGAGGCGATCAAACGCCAGAGCACCGGATCATCTTTTGCCGCGCGCTGAAGCTCTTTATTGGTCGCCGGATTGCCGTGTTTTTTGATGTAGGCGTCCAGCAGCTTAACTGCATCTTGGCGACCTTTATCTGTCTCGAAACGACCCTCAGCCAGCGCTTCGATATGCTGCGCCAGCTCGCGCCCCTGAGTCACTGATGCATGCTCTTCTATTTCACCATCAGCGCGGTGCCAGCGTGGCGGCTCACCCTGCAGCACATACAGAATACCGTCAACGGTTTTGGTATCGCCCAGGCGGGCAACTTCGTAGGGAGATTTCAGGGCAGCGGATACCGCTTTATCTATGGCTTTTTGGCCTTTACCTAAGCCATCCAATGCATCCAGAATAACAGCCATGCTGAGCTTAGAAGGACTCAACTTCTTTCCCGGATCCCATGCGGAAATATTATCGGCCACGCCAGCCATATTACCGATCACCGTAAAGTCATTACCCATGCCCGCCTTGGATCGCCAGCCCGCTTCAGGACTGCCATACACCTGATCCTTGCCCCGGCCAGAGAAATACTTGCCGGAAATAAACTCTTCATCCCAGATCATCAGATATTCGAGCACGTCCTTATCAACCGTGCCCAGCGCCTGGCCTACATCTGTCGGACGCTTACGGAATATCACAATGTCTGTGGTCACACCGGTGTGCGAGTGCTCGAATGCGCTATTCGGCATACGATGGGCGCCCAGAAATTCCGCCTTACGCAGGATCCGCTCGCGGAAGGCACGGGTACTACGGTTATCCATGATCCCGGTCGGTACGATCAGCGCCACTACGCCACCGTCGCGCACTTTATCAATGGACGTATCGACAAAATACTGCTCGGCCGTCTTGAGTTTTGATTTATCCTGCTTGATCAGCGCGCCACGCAGGCCGAACGGCACGTTACCGATCACCGCATCAAACTGGCGCGGATCAGTGGTGGCGAACCCTTCCAGCGCACTATGCACAATCTCATGCTTACCACCGTGTAGCACCTTGGCAATACCGGCGCTGGTTTTATCCAGTTCAATACCAGTCACCTTGAAGCCATCCGGCGCGGTATGCAGGTACACACCGGTGCCTGCCGAGGGTTCCAGTACCCTTCCCTCATCGATGCCCAGCCTGGCCAGCACGTCCCACATGGCGATCGCCACGTCAGGACGGGTATAAAACTCATTCAGTGAATCGCCGACACCACCCTGGCCGCTATATTGGCGCAATACCGCCTTGTCCTCTTCGCTAAAATCACCGTCGCGGCTGTTCAGTAATGCAATAGCCTGCTCATTCAGCCGAATCCGCTCTGCCTTGCCAATGCCTGCGGGGACGCCAAAAACCGATTTATCAATTACCGATTCGGTATCTGTTGGTGGTTTTTTGGTAGTTTTGGCTTTTGCTTTTGGAGTTCGCCACTTTGCGGACTTCTTCTTTTTCTCGGTGCTTAACGGTACCGCGTATTCGTCCTCGATGATCGTACCTTCAGCATCCAGCCACTCATCGGGCTGTGCGTCATCGTCGTCATTCTTCTTGACCAGCGTGCCGTCCGATAGCTTGTGTGTCGGCTTAAAGGTTGATTTTGCGGGTTTTTCTTTCTTGACTGGCTCTTGATTGTCGAGCAACAGATCGCGGGATATAGCAGCAAATAGATCTTGAACCACAGCATCCCGTTTCTGGTGCTTTGCGGGTGGCGGCTTCGCCTTTTTCTTGCGTTTGGCCTGGTGGGGTTTGACGTAGGTGCCGTCCTTGCGGGCGTGCCCCTTTACCTCAACGGTTTCTTCAAATAAACCCAGTTGCTGGGCGACGGCTTTCAGGAGTGTGAATATTCGCATGACCGTATGATGCGGTCACGATTGAAGGACGTTAATTGTGTTTATGATTTAAAAAATGTCTCTTTAAACCAGTTTTTCACTACGCGTCCCCTAATTCATCAATCCGGTTAATCACTTTGTCCCAGTCACCCTGAAACGGCACACCCAGATCATCCACGTAAGCGATAGCCGCTGGCTTATGCTCACTGACCTCATCGACAACAATATTATGCTCATCCAGAAAGGCCTCAACCGCCTTACGGCCCTTCCTGTTCATGCATCGAGCAGAGTTGACGACCACCTTGTAACGCTTACGTAATGTGTCAACCGCTTTCTTCGCGCCATCAATCGGTGGATCAGGGATAACATCGTTACCCTTCCATCCTGATGAATACGAATGCAGTACACCATCGAAATCCAGACAGACTACGGGCTTCCCAGAGTCCGATTTCAGGAACACAACCGATTGCCCTTTTATCATCGCCGGCTTGTCCTTGGTTGCCAGCACCTTTTCTTTGAACTCGTCCACCGACATCTTGGTGATCGGCCCCAGAAATCGTTTATCATCGTATTGCCTTAGATAAGCGGCTTTTGCCTTGGCCTCGGTCGAGAACTGAAGCATCACCTTGTCTTCGTCGTACTTCTTCCAGTCGCCCGCCTTGCGCTGATGGACCACATAAACAAACTCGGCATCTTCATCAGGCCCGATATACACATCAACCTGATCGCCATCCACACCCATCGAGTCCTTGATGTAGCCATAAGCACAGTGCATCTTGGTCACCCACTCGTGCCCGTTCCGGTCTGCGCCACGACGCACCGAACCCTTGGGATTCTCGATAGTGACTCTCAGGCCCTGAATAGTTTTGTGGGCCTTTTTGTAATTGCCTGCCTCAAGTTGCGCCTGGCTGGCATTGGCGCCGGTTGGTGTGGGCGCCTTGAGGAATAAAATATTCATTAACACTGCTCCAGATAACCGTTACGCAGGAAGCCGTGATAATCCTTCTGGGCAATGGATCCGGCGCCCGCGGCACAGGAATCACCGTTTTTATCAACCGTGATATTCGGCGGACTACCATGGCGCACCCAGCACCGGTGCGTGTCGTCGTCCGGCTTGCTGCAATTGCTTGCCCGGTTGTCTATGCACCACTCGCCGCCCGGCGTTTTAACAACCAGAGAATGCCCGTCTTGACCCTTGAACGGGTACCAGTCGGCATACCACATGGCGCCAACTGGTGCGCCGTGTAATGTCATTATCTCGCCGGTGTCATCTCGGCGATAGAGATCCCGCCTGAACAGTTGCCAATTGTCTTCGTCTTTAAACTGGTACCCGCAATCACAGGTCTTCGGCCACAGCGGATCATCATGGGGATGATCGTCACCTATAACGCCATCCGGATCACGCAGAGTCTGACCAATGAAAACAGAGGCATTATGGTAATCGTTAGGCGAGCAATCACCGAACGTGCCCGCATAGCGGCGCAGATACTGCGACTCAAACTTAGTAGGAGCGAGAAAAAAGCATTTAATATGATTGGCCATAAAGCCTATCATTGCGTCACGACGAAAAAAGCCGCGTCATTACTGGCGCGGCTTTCTGTATGCTTTGGGGTGATTCTAGTCTAGGTGGGAACTGGCTTGGTATGGCAATCAACGCAAGCACCCACGCCGGAAAAATATCGTACATTCCGCAATGTTTTATAGGTTTTGCTCAATCGCCATCGCACGCGGTCAGCATATAGGCTGTAATGGTTAGAATATGTATTTTTTGCGTCAATGGGTTCGACTGATTTACTCAGGCCGTGCTGGCGTTGCGCACTGTGTACATACGACCAGGCAATGGTACCGGTATTAGCAAGCAGCGTCACGCCAGTCGGCGTCAAATAATCAGCCACGAACACAGGGTCATTAAAGCCTGCTTGCGGCACATTAACGTCGGCCACCCCAGCAAAAGACATCGCGCTAAAAACTAAAAATGAAATAAGCCATAACATGGGTTTTTTCATGGTTCCTCCCTCTTTTGTTTAAAAACAGTATGGGTTTGTGAAAGTGATTAAATCGTAGAATCACGACCTGGTTAAACGTTCTTTTCGACCCACTCCGGACCCACGCCAGACCAGGGTTGCATAAGGATTGTTTTCATCGCCAGCCGCTTTATGTGGTTTTCGTCAGATAGGTATTTTTTGGCGTGTCGCCATCTTTTCAGGTGTTCGCTAGCCGCATATTTAATACCGTTCCATCTTGGGTAATCCCATGAACGCTTCATATAACCACATCGCCGAAGAAACAGAGTGGTTTCATGGGTTAGTATCTCAACCTCCACACTTCTCACCCTCAACCTGGTTTTTATTAAAAATGACAGCGTTTTTTCGCATCTTGTTAAAGGGTTTACAGTTTTCTGTATATTCTCCGTCAGGAAAAGCTTCTAATGTTCTTTGAATGAAAGAAAGTTCACCTTCGTATGCAGGATAACCCCTGCATACAGATGGCCTATTAAAGTAACAGCCACAACCTTCTTTTGTTAACCAATCGCATCTGAAAAACGCAAAACCATCATCATCTGCAAACTGTCTAAAAGCGCCGGATAAAAAAGGGTGAGGGTTAATATACTCAGCTTCTTCCGCCGAAATAGAGTGCCAGTATCTCATCACAAAACCCAAGTCAGAGGAAGATGGGCGTGACTTTGCGTTACCTTTAATTACATCGACGAGTGACTTTGTTTTTATTATATGAATAGCTTCACAACACTTAGTACAAACCTCCCCATTCGCCTTACATAAAGATCCCATTACGAGGCCCCAACCAGACCATCCATCCACTCAACGAACGCCGGATCCACTTCCGGCGGTGCCTGTTGCGCAATCACCCAACTGCCCCGACAATTCGGATGCTGCACGCCGGCCGCTGGCCACCACATCTCGGACGGGGTGCGCTCAATCAGCTCATCTCCCACCCGCTTGCGCGGACTGGACGAGCGATCCACGTTGGTCTTACCCACCCAGACCTCAGTATCTCCGTTCTTGTCCTCTTTGGACGCGCTGACTACAGTGAATTCCATGCCGTTTATTTTCCGGCAGAAATTGCAGGCTCCCTCGTAGGCCTCCACCCGTCGCACTCGCGCCCCGATGGGTATGCCGGCAATGAATCCCTCATTGGCATTGCGCGCCACCTCGGTCATCGCCACCCGGCGCCAGTCACGGTTCAGTATCCCGAATTCATCAAGCAACTTGCTTTGCAGATTCCAGAGTGTCGCGCCCGGATCGTTGGCAGCCGCCTGGCCTTCGTGCTGGAGAATAATCTGCTTGATTCGGTGGCGGACGTTATCGCCCAGATCGGTAATAAACTCAGCGGCGCGAGCAGATGCAAAGTCGAGCACTGACCGCTCAAGATCGTCGAGTGTAAAGGGGAGCATTTTCTTACCGACCGGCAGCATGGCCAGCACACCAGTGATCAGTTTTCGATCGGGCTTTCTGTCCTCCAGATTCGCCTGCACCTTCCCGGCCAGCACAGAGCGCACCGCCAGATATTCAGATTCGTCCTGAATAACATCCGCCGGCAAATACCGCTGTACCAGCCAGTCCACCAGTAACATCCAGTCATCGATAGTGTAATCAGCGGGATCCTTGCTCTCGATTCGCTGTTTCGCGTCATCCAACTGCTTTTTGTTCCAGCGCATCCACTCGCCGGCCTTGGCCAGCAAGCCTTTGCCCGCCTGAAGCTTCTGGATGGGTTCGCCACCTATGCGCTGAATCAGATCGGTCTGGATAGCCAGCAGGATTTTCTGGCCGCGTTTGGTCACCTCTTCAATATGATCGCGCACATAAGGATCATGGTGCGGCTTCCACAGCATATCGCCGTCCGGTGGGTCGGACAGGGACTTATACATAGTCTCAAGGACGTGATCGGTGCAGCCGCAGGAAAGCGGCTCAAGGTCAAACAGTATGGGTTTTGGCATGACAGTAGATTACTGTCACGAAAGGGTGTTCATGGCCTCGCGGTAAGCGTAATCAAACGCTGCTTTCAGCTTTGCGGGGATGTTCGGCATAGCTTCAACGACTTCTTTGGCGTGTTCGGTTTTGGCTATTTTTTTCTCTCGGGTCCAATTCGGGGGTGCCGCTATCATGTCGCGCAAATTGTAGGTTTTATCCGCAACCTTAACCATGTTCGCCTCAAGGCACCGGCTTTTCCCTTCGGTTATCTGTGCGCGCTTAGTTTGCTCTTTGTCGTACTCAGGGTTGTTTGTCACTTCATGGACGATTTTAGCTACCTGGGCACCAAAACGCCGGGAGATGTCTTTTTTTGTTGTGCTGGTGTCTTCGATAGTATCATGGAGGATGGCGGCAACCATGGTGTCACTATCATGAATCCCGGCATCACGTAGGATCTTCATGACGCCAAGCGGGTGTTGTATGTACGGGGTTACGCCGTCACCACGGAATTGGCCTTTATGCTGTTTGGCGGCGTATTGTGAGGCTCGGCGGATATGAGGGGGTACGGTTGCGCCATCTGCCCGCGTGTAACCTTTAACGCTGGTCATGGCACTCTTGAGGAACAAGATCATGCGGCGCTTTTCTTCTCCGCCTCCGCTATCGCCTTCATGGCTTCCTCTTCGGAAATTCCCTTGGAATTTTGCGCAAAGCATGCCAAGTCGTGATATGGTTTCCATTCGCCATTCACATATACTTCCGGAAAGTTATAGCCTACTTTCCGGGCAATTAATGGGGTGTTGTCATCAAACAAAAAGTATTTCATTTAACCCTCCTTGACATAAAGAGTATAGCTTTGCTCATAGGGTTTGTCACTTCATTTTCATGGGATCCGGCATCCTTTTCCCATGCGTCACCATAGATTCGGATCGATTCTTCCGTCAACTTATCGACTCTTTTTCCTTCGTTAGGAGATAATGATCGCCCCTCCTTTTTTGCGGCCTCAGTTAATGTCCGTATTTCCTCATAATGCACATGAGCCTCATCCTTTGCCATAATCATTTTCTTTGTATTCACCTGCAGTTCGGCGATGTGTCCGCCCGGCATCTCGATATTCAGCATGATGTCCCGATAGCCTTCATCGGTAGGTTCCGCAAATCGATTTTTGGGCCGGCGTGCGAGCGTCATTCCTGATTGGCGCAGCAAATCCAACACTTCCGGCAACTGGTCAAGACTATCCACTGCCACCGTGCCGCGTACAATATCTTTTAACCCTGCCCAACCGTCCGGCTCGGTTTCTACTTTTTCAGCGGCGCGTTCCTCCCCCTTAAGATCCGCGATGAGAACTTTAATCCCTTTCTCTCCAGATCGCATGCTGGCTATGGCCGCATCGTAGTCATCATCGTAAATCTGCCACTTCTGCTTACCCGCTATGCCTCCCAGCCACTGCTTGTATTCAGCTAAGCCTGCTGTAGCTTGTTTCACCAGATCATCCCAGCTGCTTACGTTCTGCTGGATGACCTCTTTCGGGATCGCCATTTCCTTGTCAGAGAAAAGAGCGTTCTTATCCCAAACATTTTTTGATTCCCCTGTGTCACCATCAACCACTTTAACCGGCATTGACTTCCAGCCGTATTTTTTGGCACCCGTATAGGTGCCATTGCCGTCCAGGATCTTAAATTTCCCATCAGGCATCTTTTCTACGCTGATCGGGTCACGCTTAGCGACTCGACCATGGTAGGCCGCCATCATGAACTTGGGTGAATTGTTGCCGCCCTGCTTGTTTTCCTCGTCCGTTTTACCGGATACCAGCTTATCCATGGGGACAACCGTGGCGCCGTCCATATTGAAAAATTTATCATGCTCTTCAGGGAGTTTGTCGAGATGATTGAGATCGCCTTTAACGCGCTTCAAGTACGCTTTATCAGCCTCGCCGTCCTGCTTTTCCGGGTAACCCGATCCAGCATGACTGTTTTCACCCTCTTTTGGGGTATGGTCCGTCAAATCATCCCAATGCACCTTATGCTCGCGGCCGCTTTGGTCCTTGACCGTCGCACCATCTTTACCAGACGCAACGATTTCACCATTTCCCTTTGCATTCCCGGCCTGAAACTCAACGCTATCCCCGTGCTTCATATCTGGTTGTTCATTACTACCACTTTGGCCACCAGACGTAGATTCATCCTTGCGCGCACGCCTACGCTCTTTTTTCATTGGCTCACTGGTGCGCTTCCAGCGCTTTTCGGTGCGCCCCATCTTGTCGGTCACCTCCTGCAAACTCAAGCCAGCCCGATTTTTAATCGGTCCGGCCTTCATAAATAGAATTGTCGCATTATCCAGCGTCATCGCCTTCATCGTCGCCTCCAAATCGGCTGATACATACACGGGCTGGCTATCAAAGCCATCTCGATCGCCCAACACTAAGACCGGGCGACCGCTAAACTCGCCGGAAGACAGTACCGCCTCCCGCATACCACCCACTTGGCGGCCGACGACCATAATATCCTCGGCATCCAGCGCGCTTTTACGCTGAAACCCGGCTACCGCATTCACGAAATCCTGCAACTGATCGTCTTCTGGCGTAAACGCAAACAGCACACCCTGTTTTTCGTCGTCACCCTGAACCTGTGTCCGGCTGACAGCTTCATAGGGTGCCGCCAGGCCGGCAGCATCCAGATGTCCTAGCAGCCGAACCGCGCGCTTCTGGCTTTCACCCACGTAAACCGTGCCCGCCGGTAACGGACTGGCCAGCACCTGATAGCTGCGGGTGCCGTGCATTTCCCGCTCTATTCGGCGAGTCACCAGATCGCCGTCATCAACCGTATCCAGCGCCGTCAGCTTATCCAGATAGCCCTCGGCCTCCGGCATTCTCCCGGCAATATATGAACGGCTCCCCGCTTCGTCCTCGACCAGCGAGCCTTCTTCGCCCTGGTCAACCATTTTAAACTTACGCTCAAGGCGCTGTTTCACGCCCAGCACATGCTCATGTCTGACTTTATGGTGCTTACCGTCGCACTCAACAGTCGCGCCATGTCTGCCAATCGCGCGCACACAGCCCGACTTAGGACCCTGCGCGGTCTGGAAATAGATGCTGTCGCCTTTATTCATGGCTTAAATAGTTGAGATGCGATAAGCATAGTTGCCATAGATGATGCTACGGCAACGCCTGCATAAATGATCCAACCAGACACTTGATTATTGTTCTTTACACCGTTACCTATCGTCGCGATACTCGCCTCGATAACCGTCAGTTTATCCTTGAGGTTGTGGTACAGCTTAAACAACTGCGCAACACTCTCATCTGTATGCTTTCGGTTGTCTTCGAGCACCGCCAGGCGAGTCAGGGCGCCGTATATCTTCTGAAGGCCATCCTGTACTTTGATGGAATCCTCCTTCAGAGCCGATATGTCTTTAGATAAGCGGGTTAATTCCACATCATGTTCTCCGGCCATAAAACTCACTCAATTGTATAAATAAAAGATTTTCCAAAGTCGCCATCGCGGCTATCGCCGCCAAAGTCCATATTATTGTTATCCTCGGGCCCACCGTCCTCTTGCATGTTCTGCTTGGGATCGCCTTCACCCTCTACCGGCTCCCTCTCCCCACCTTCTTCGTCAGCACCTGGCTCGCCTTCAACCTGCCCAAAATCTTCTTGCGCCTGCTGCAGTTGCCCCTGATAAATACCGATCAGCGATGCGTTCAGCGGCGCATTACCCAGATCCCCACCAATCGCATCCATACTCTCCTGCGCTCGCGCCTCATCCAGCGTCTGAGTCAACTTGCGCATTTCAAAGCGTTTATCCTGATCTTCTTGATCCAGGCCTGCCCAGCGGAAAACGTATTTATCGGAAAAATCAGAGATAATGTAATCAGAGATAAGAGACTCAACGTAGGACATTAAAGGCCGAAGCCCCTTCTCCTTGGAGTCGCCCAGCTTTTGCTCAGTATCCGATCCGGACAGAGATGATTGAGAGGAAGAGAAGCTTTCAAAGTTGATTTCATCCGGCGCCATACCGTAAACCGCGCAGATCATGGATGTTAAAAACGTCATCCATTTGCTGAAGTGCATTTCGTCGAACTCAATACCAAACTTTTCAAAGCTGGCCTTGCTCTCCTGATCCTTGGAGACCATCACGGGTACCGTCCAGGCGTTATTGATACCCTTAACCATCGCATTCCAGTAGCGTTTGAACGCACTTAAATCACGAGAATCGTAATCGCCTGACAGGTGGAGCATGCCCTTGGGTATCGCGTTGTCATCAAAGCCTTTGATGTTGTAGGTCATAGCGTTCAGGAAGCCGGTCACCACGCGGATCAACAACTCGGTCTCGCTCAGCCCATACCCGGCCAGCCTGACATCGGTGCGCGGATTGCGTGGCACATAGATTAGATCATTGTAGCTGTACGCGGTGCGCACCATGCCCTGCACCACCTGCAAGGCGAATATTTCGTCATCGCCCTGATACCCCTCTTCCGTGCATAGTCGGATCGTGGCACCGTCCACGGCGTAAAACCCGTCAATGCCTCGGCGTCTATCCCGCTTAAATTCGGTCTCAATGGCCGCCGCGTCCATGGTCAACGAATCGCGGATCAATTTCGACATAAAACCGGTGAAATTGTCCCGTTTTAGACGCTGGCGCTGGCGTGGATTAAACTCCCAGCCACAGTTGTTAACGAACTTATGCAGCAACTGAATAGCTTCATCTTCACCGCCCGCTATCTGGTGATCCTTCTCAATATGGCGAATAACAAAGCCCGGCGTATCATCCGTTTCCTGCGGGCGGCAAAACCGGCCGATCTGTCGGATCCGCGTCATAATGACTGCGTTCAGCACCGGTGTCTGATCAACCATCTGGCGCATAGAGTCAAAGCCCAGTGGGCTGGGTTTATCAAAATAATCGCCGCTGGCAAATATCTGGAGATCATCCAGGTAGACAGACTGGGGTCCGCGCCCCGCTTTTTTCTTCTGCGGAAACGGGATCACTACACGCCCGCCCGCTTTTTGCATCATATCCTGCTCAGCTAGGCCGTCAGTAATGTGATCGATTACCGGCTGCAGGTACTCGGGCGGCATTAGCTCAGACGCCAGAGGCTGGTAGGTTTTAGATAATTGACTCTGAGCGTCGAAACGCTCGTCTGCGGGTGCGCCAAAGTTGAACGCTGCTTGATCTGGTTTATCACTCATATATCAATCATGCAATCACGACAATTGCATCGTGACCGCATCATAACGGTATGAATGATTTATCAGCTTTACCCCCACGCATACAATACGGATGCTTTTGCTTTGACACGGTGGACACCACGCCCGGTGCCCTGTCGTGGGCAGCTCCACCCGAGCACGTAGATAATTACACGGCCTGGCTACGCGCACAGTACAAATATCACCGGGATGTCCCGGTTTATCTGGCTATGGCCGCGAGCCTGAAATACGTCAAGAAAATCCCGGTCAACGTCACTGGCCCGCACGCCGACGAGCTGCTGGCGGTCATGCAAGCCATCATTAAACCCCATTAACCGCACTCACTCCGCATACGGATCCGGCACATAAACAAAACAGGCCGGATCGCCGGGGCGCACAGTAAACTTGCGCTCTTTGCAGTAATGACCCCGGTCCCTGTCGTAACCCTCGCAACGCCCACACACATCGCCGTCCGGTATGTCATGCAGCATCGAGACCACGTTATTCGGCAACCCGGGCATGCCCTGCTCTACCGCCGCCTGCTTTTTCTCGGTCATTACCTGCTCCTGTGACTGGGGGATGATAAACGAACTGGTACCGTGCGAACGCGCCCAGGCCACGTCACACAGCATATTGGCGTAACTGAAGTGCGGATCGATGCCGACCTTGACCACTTTGCGCCGGTACTTTTTCTGCTCCGGATCCTTTTCAGTAACCAGCGCGGTCTTAGTGAAGTGCAAAAACACCTCATCCTTTAACAGGAAGACCACACTCTTCACGCCCTTCTTGATGATTTCCTGTCTCAGCCCCTTGGGATCCGGGAACAAGCACTCATATTTGACCATCTTGGCCATCGATGTCTGCATGCACTTGTACTGATCCAGCGTCACCGTGTATCGATCGCGCGCCTGTGCATCGGTTTTCCGGTCGGCCTTGCTGACCGTCGCATCCCCCCAGCGCATCATGTTATCGGATATGTCTGCGTAGCCGGCCAAGAACACCCGTCCTCGATGGCGTCCGGCGAAGCGCTTGGCGTCATTATAGTTGGGCAGCGTCTCCACCACGCACACGGCCACGCCGTAATCTTTCATCAGCTCATCACAGCGGGCAAACGGATCATCACTATAAATTGCTTCCACATGGATCACCGCCTGGCGTCCGTCTTCCAAACGTTCCTTGATAATCACCACGTTATAGGCACCCATCTGATCAATGCCCATGTAGGTGCCGCGCGCCTTTAGCTTCCACGTAAGGCCGGCGGCCATGCCCTGTTTGGCGCACTCGTTGAGTATTTTCAAATTGATCGGGATCTGCGATGGATCCGTGTAAGGCTTGCCCAGCTTGCGGTTAAAGAAGTTTTGTAGGTCTTCCGCGTTATTGTAGGCCTCGATAATCTCCTGCGGGCTGACCGTCGGACTCAAGATCTGCGGTAAATGGACGGAATCGATGGGCGCGTCCGGGTTCTTGGCCACCCACTCACCCACCTGCTGATCGGGGATATAGGTGTTGCACTCCGGGCAAACGTACACATACTCATTAGCCGGCGCCCCCTCATATTCGCCTTCATTGAATACCACGCACTGCGGAAAATGCTCATCCAGTATGACGCCGCCCGGGCAGCCGCATTCTGTGTGGAACTGGTACTGCTTGCCCATTTTGTACCAGAAGTGAATATCGGCGTCCGGCCACTTGGCCGTGCTCAGCATCAGCGTGAAGCGGATCACCGACGCCGACATACGCTCCATAGTCTTTTCCATGTCCGCGATCAGCATTTCCTGCACTTCATCAAAGCTGACGACATCGAGCGGGAACGACTCGGTGGCCACTTTGCCGCTGGTCCACAGGAACAGGAACCGGCTGTCTCCCATGGTGCGGTTCAGTACGTTGCCCTCGCCCTTCTTTCGCCCGGTGTTGGCGTCCGGCTCGGTCAACTTGTCGTAGGCGGCGGGCACCGTCCTCACCACGGGCATAAACCGCTCAGAACTCTTGTAGCCGGCCAGCGACCGATCGGGCACGTACATGCCAATCTTGCACGGCCCCCATTTCAGCGCCATGTAAATATCGGCCAACATTTCCCAAATAGTCAGCCCCATCTGCGCGCCCTTCATGAGCACGATCTGTTTTTTGTACGCCTCTTCCGGCGTCAGGGGGATCAGGTCATAAACAAAATGCAGCGCCTTACGGTTATCCAGGGTGAACGGATGATCATCGACCTTCAGCCCTTCGCGCCCCAACTTCTCGCACCACTGGCGGAATGTCATGTCTTCAGGGATCACGTCGTCGTTAACCCTGAAGCCGGTCTCGGTCTCGAATTTGTCAATTTGAGCGGCCAGCGATGACTGGGAATGGCTTAATATCGATGCTTGCCGGAAGGCGGGACGCGGCATTAGAGCTGAATGCCCCAGTCGGCATTGATCTGCTTCAGATCAGCCAGAATTAGTTCGACAAACTCGGGATCCCTTGCTTTAAGCCGGTTGAATATGGCGGTATGAAATTGCTCGGTTCGACGAATATCCCAGAGCATTTCCATTAACCGGGTGGTGCTGTCAATGGTGCGGCGTATCCCCTCAATGGCCTGCATCATCATCTTGGCATTACGGATCGATCCATCCTTGCTCTTGCTGTATTCGATAATTCTTTCCAGTTCGGACATGCACCAGCTGAGTTTTCGGCTCATTTCGGTAAGGCTCACGCCCGCGATGTCTGAGGCGTCCGGCACCATGGGTAGCACCTCAACAACTTCTTGGGACACCACCAGAGAAAGTTCCGGCTTGGTTTTTATATTCTTTTTCTTCGCCTTACGGACAACACGCTTCTTAGCCTTACGTAGCGCTTTTTGGGCGGGGACGCCGCTGGCACTAATTGACCGAACCCAGCGGTAGAACGTGCTTTTAGGCACCTCGTCCGAATACTTCTTGTACAGAGTCCCAAAGTCACCGTCCTTGCCGTACTTCTCCAGCAGGGCGGATATTTCCTTTTGAGCCTGTTCTTTTAGTTCTTTTGATGCGGCCATTTTCTCTCAGTGCCAGTGCCAGTTCGGTGCCATTCTTGTATCACGACGAAAATGGCACTAATGGCACTGAGAATGAGACTTTAGATCTATAACCCGCTATTCAACGATCATCGTGAGAATCGACTTATATTTGACCTCGGTAATGTCAAACCCGTTGAGTTCCAGCGTTTTCTCGTAGTAGCCGATTTTGTATATTGATTTCAGCTTATCGACAAACTGAACGGCCACGAGCAGTAAAAGAAAAACTATCACCACGGTTTCCATTCCTACCCCTCCCCCGTATGCCCAAAGCCACCCTCACCACGGCCAGTATCGTCCAGTTCGCCAACCTCACGGATAGCCCCCATGGGCGGCATCTGCAGGATAACCAGCTGAGCGATACGATCGCCCGCCTCAAACTCAAAGACGCCCTGGCTGTGCTTCATCAGGATAATGCCCACATCACCCCGGTAATCTGCATCGATAATGCCCGGCGCATTGAGCACGGTTACGCCATGCTTCAGCGCCAGCCCTGACCGCGGACACACCATGCCGACATGGCCGACAGGTATTTCCATAGCAAAGCCTGTTTTGATAAGCATGGGGGTGCCCGCAACCATAACCCCGGACTCAATCGCCCTTAAATCAAACCCGGCTGAGAACTCGGTAGCCTTTGATGGCAGCGGGTTATTACCTTCCAATCGTTTTATTTTCATAATCGCCTCTGTAAATGGTAGTTATTAACTACCTGTTATTTCCAACGAACACCAAACATCCCTCTTCCTCGCCCTCCTTCCATTCACCGGTATCCAGTAGCTCTTGGTAGCACCCGTCACATACGGGCACCTCATCAGGATTGTTGGAATAGTTAGTCTTAACATAGTTGCGCCGGTGCTTATCGCAAAAATATTCCTCACAGCCAATCTCCAACCCTCCGTGCATATCACCACAAGCATACGAAAGACCGCGATCTATCTTCTTGTCACATCCCGGGTGATCGCATATCCCCTCATGGTTGTAGCCTATCGGCCTGCCCTTACTATCTTCACCACAATTGCCCCAACCCATAATTCCTCCAATCAATCAGCCCGAACCCAGCCAGCCCGTCGCATATCATCCTCGTTCAACGATTCAATACTTTGGTCACCACTGATACAGACTATAAGCACATCACGTAACCCGCGCTTACGAAGCATCTCAGCAAAATACTCAACTAAACTTTCGCTATAATTGCTCAGCACCACCGTTGACCCATTTGTGATAGATGGGATTATTTCCACCAGATTGTGCCACTGCTTTTTCATGATTTCATCGCCTCGGTCACCCTTCCGCCTCATTAAATTTGATTACCGCCTGCTTCATCAGCTTGTGCAGATCAAACTCGTTATCTGCCTGCTCATTGAAATAATAATCAGGCTCACAGTCACAACAGGGCTGGCTATTAAATACCTGCACTTTCCAATATGGACCGATTTTCCAAACGTTTATTTGCAACATTTTTAGGCGCCTATCTACGCTATTAGAATTAATCTTCTGTTATTGGAGCAACAACCGGGAAGATCCGACTCTCCAAACCAGTACAAAAACCAATCACCTCCCCGCCTGCCTTTCCACATCTTCCCTTCATAAACACCAGAAGGCTGTGATGTAGAATATTCCATTAGATGATTAAAAGTCCTCTGGCTTATCAGCGCATGAGTATCATCCACCTCAATATCACTATGTTCTGGTTGATCCCAGCACCTGCCTAACGGGTGAACCATTGCCGGTATTACGTTTTCGCTTTGTTTGTCCATATCAGTCATTCACTCATCATAAAAATCATACTTTACGCAAATCGCGTCAATATCCTCTCGCGCCCTGAATGTCGCGGCAGAGCCTTCCCATATCCCTTTAGTCTTTACATACCGAGTCCCCGTCAAGATCTTGTTTCCCTCAGACCGAGCCTTTTCAATTACCGCCCAGTCTTCCGGCGAGAAACCACCCTCGCTGAGTCCAAACCCATCAATCAACTCACAGGCATCGCACTCGTATTCTTTTCGAGCAACCGGCCTGGTTGTTGTGCATACGTCCCACACCATTATTTTCTCCGCTACCCAAAATCCAGTTTCTGCTGTATCCGGTTCAATATTTTGTTCTGCTTCTCGCTCACCACGTAATCCTCGTCCCTGTCGGCCAGGCTGGATATAAACTCACCCTCCCACTCTGACAGTTCGTCCAGATTATCCAGCGCCCGTAGCACTATCTTTTTCTGAAACCCGTTCATTTAATATGTCCTCCACTATTTGAATTCTCTCGCCTATCCAGTGCATCACAGGCACGGCCATGG
>VAPM010331959.1_pt1 | contig 22310 bp, 9 predicted proteins | sample 3395091 | NCBI WGS metagenome assembly VAPM01 (sample SAMN08290445, study PRJNA428436) | hydrothermal vent metagenome | isolation source: Deep-sea hydrothermal vent chimney 3 | place: Pacific Ocean: Juan De Fuca Ridge
CGTCCGGAAACTGTTCTATAAAATTAATTAATGACATGCTCTTTGTGTTTTATACAAAAATAACAAATTAGGTAAATATACGGGCATTCATTAAATATTATTTAATATTTCTGAAAAGTAGTTTGAATCGCCAATTGTAAATAAGTGGTTCTATTGTTATTTTAATGGAAATCTTTGATTTAAGAGAGCGAAGTCAGGAGTCGCCTGCCTGCCGCCTTTAAATTTTTTGACTTATCCCGGTAAGCAGGTGCGATTGTATTAATGCAGATTCTCTGAATTATTACCTCTTATTGCTATCTATACTTATTTTTGCTAAGTCTTATTATTTCGAGAATATCGAAATAATAAACAGCAGATAGAGACAATACATTATCGGTATATTCAAAATTGTCTACAAGCCCAATATTTGGAATACTACCACTTTCATAACCACCCATAAATGTATGGCCAATAGTAAATCTCATATCAAATGAAACATAATTGCCATTTTTCATATCCCAAATAAGCCCTCCACCAATTGATAAACCCAACTGCAAAAGGTTTGGTGCCCTTACATTCATGTAGTCTGAAGTTGTGAGAGGTTCTAAAAAATTGATAGTATAATTATATGCTGTGATGATGTCTCTGTCAGGTTCATAGACTTCAAAAGTACCTTTTCCGCCTAACCATTGCTTTATTTCCGGGCCAAGTTGTAAGAACCAATCATATTTTGGTTTTTTAAATTTCACCCTAAATAAAACAGGAATCTCGAGAAAATGATACATAGCTTTATTGGTTTCATAATCATTGGCAGAACTTTCAATGCTTTTTCCCCTTAGTGAATAGTTAAACTCAGTATATAGACCATATTTTTCTTTATTCTCAAACAGTAAAAGTGCACCGACTGTAAACCCAGGTTTTATTTTTGTTTTATAAAAATCTTTATATACCTCATTATCAAAAGATGCCTTACTCGCATTAAGGCCTGCTCTAAAACCAAAATAAGTTTGAGTGTGTCCATTACAGTATATCCCTATAAATAAGACAAAGAATATAAGAAATGGCTTTTTTTTGCTTGATCGAAAATACGGGCGATCAAAGATATAATTATGGATTCTGAGTTTGTTCATTAAGAAATAGAGAATAAAAATGGCTCTATATTTATACTTTTTTATAGAATCAAAATTAAGTAAATACACTTCTAATAAACGATTATTGCACCCACTAATATAACTGCAACCAAGACACAAGTAACATTTGCATTGAAGTTTAATTATTCTGACAATACAATTGACAACCCTATAACCCATTATTCATATAATTATAAAATATATATTATAAATTATACTTGTTGAGCAAAAACCTACTCATTCGGTAAATGATCAATAGGTATTCCGTGAGCTGTTAATTATCACAAATCAATAATTTATCGCTTTGATATTGACTGGAGCTTTAATTATTGAATAAGGATAATTATGGCACTAATTAGAAGAAGCTTCCGGAATTGAAAGATTGGAATATAACTTGATTATTGTCAATTTTCAGTCATTGATTTTTTGATTTCCAATTATTCTATTGCTGGATTGTATAAAACATAAGCATTGTTTGCTACCATTTAGCACATTATTGATGCCTAATAAAATATAATTTTGGAAAGAATTTATGAGGATTTTATTCCATATATTAGTATTTCTGCTCTTCTTTCAAGCTGCATTTGCGCAAGAAATGCCACTCAATAGTCAGATTTTTTTAAATCCGTATTATTATAATCCAGCCTATGCAGGATTTGAGGACAGGCCTGCCTTTTATGTTTACAGACGTCAGCAATGGACAGGTATTGAAGGTGCTCCTGTGACTACAGGATTCAATTTCCATACAATTTTTAATGAAAAAGTAAATTTTGGAGTTCATATTCAAAGTGATGAAAGGGCAATTTTAAATACTACCAGGGCACTCCTCACAATTGGATACCGAGCAAGTTTTGATGAATTTCACTATTTAAGCTTTGGTTTATCCGGTGGAGTAGGATTTAATAACATTAACCTGGATGAGGTTGACCTGGATGATCCGGCAATTATTAATGGCTTAAACAAAAACGTTTTTTTAGATGGAAATGCAGGGTTAAATTATTTTAATAAGGGATTTAATATGGGTCTTTCTCTGCCAAAAATTTTTAAAAGCAAAGCTATTAGTGAGGATGAGTTTGATCCCGGAGAGATTAGTCCGCTAAATGATGCCATTTTAATGACAAGCTATAAATGGGAAATATCTGAAAAAAAATTTGCGCTTGAGCCACATGTCATTTATTACTATTCAAAAGATTTTCCAGGTCAGTTTGAAGCAATAGGTTTGGCACATTTAATGGATGTTTTCTGGATAGGAGCCTCCTTTAGACAATATTATGGCACTACCGGATTTATAGGGCTAAACATGAAAGACAATTTTAAATTTGGCTATGCATATGAGTTTTTCAATGTTCAACCTGTCAATTTCAATAATGGTACGCATGATATTCAACTTTCTATTGTATTTGGAAAGAAGAAAAAGAAAGGAAAAATAAACTTAATTCAAAAGCGGCGAAATATGCTACGTGCCATGGGCAAATTGCCGTCTCAGAAAAAACAAAGCACCTATCAGGTAGAAAATGATCCTTTTGTTCCGACTGAAACGTACAGCGAGGAAGATGCTCTGCAAGACCTATTAAATGAAGAGAATACAAAGCTGGAAGTAGAAGAAGAGTCAGTGATTTTTGAAGAAATGGAATCTCAAGTAGAAAAAGATACAATTGATATATTCAATTTTGAATTCGATGATGAAGTACCAGCCCAACCAAATAAGTCCTCAGTAGTTGTACCCACCTTGCCAGTTAAAACAGACAAAATTGAAGAACCTGTGATTGTTGAAGAATTAGAATCACTGGTTGAAGAAGATACAATTGATATTTTCAATTTCAAATTTGATGACGAGCTAGATTCTAAACCCAATAAATCTGTTGTCATTGCTTCTGGTCAGCTCGTTGAGCAAAAGAAAATTGATGAAGAAGCAGTACTCATAAAGCAAATGGAAGAAGAGGCTATGGATGAGTTTACAATAAATGATCAGAATGAAATAAAGGAAGTGAATGAAGCAAAATTAACCTTTAAGTTTGAGGAAGATGCTGTTGAGCAAGAGGAATATACCGAACCTACATTAGATGATGAAGGGGCGTACATTGGCCCAACAACTGTTATAAAAGGCAACCATCTTTTGGAACTAGATAAGGGGAATTATGTGGTAGTAGGAACATTAAAAAGTTACAGAGATGCAGAAGAACATTCAGATGCGCTGTTTATGAAAGGATTCTATACCAAATTTGGCTATATCTCTCAAACGAAAATTTATTACGTGTATATTTTTGAAAACGAAGATTTACAAGAAGCTAAAGACACGAGTGAGCGATTTAACTTAATAGGTGCTCGTTTAAGTGAAAATTGGGTTTTACAGGTCAAGTAATTTTTTTCAACTTTAATCCCATTAAAAAATGAAAAGGTTCAAAATTTTAATTTCGTGCGTTGCAGTATTTATATTTATTGTTCGTGGCTACGCTCAAGTGCCAGACATTGTAAAAGTGGACAAGAGATCGGGAAGTTATGGTGAATTGGTAACTATTTCCGGGAGTGGATTCAGCAGTAATAAAAGTACCCTCAATGTTTATTTTGGTTCATCGAAAGGGCAAATATTAAATTCTACTGAATATCTGATAGAAGTATTAGTACCCGGTGGGGCGACTTATCAAAATATTTCTGTTATAAATCTAAACTCTCGTGCTACGGGATATTCAAAAAATTATTTTAATCTGGCGTTTAACGGCAATTCTTTTGATGAATCGCGAATAAATGAGTCTACCAAAATCAGTGAAGACAATGGACTATTTGATTTATGCAATTGCGACTTTAATGGTGATGGGTTGAATGATGTGGCTGCTACAAATAACAGAGATGAATCCGGAGCATCGTCCATCACTGTATATCAAAATATAACCCAGATATCTGATTTTGATATGAAGTTTAATAAAATTAATGAAGTGAATTTAAATATTGGAAAAGGAGCAAGAAATTTAACATGTGCTGATTTAGATGGTGATGGCAAGCCGGAACTCATTGTAGGAAAAGGAGGAGGCAATGCTGATCGTATTTATATATTTAAAAATACTAGTGGAAGTGCAATTAGTTTTGATCCATTCATTACGATTCTCCTTTCTGAAAATGTTAGTTCGAGTACCACGAGAAGATTAAAGATTCATGATATGGATAAGGATGGAAAGCCTGACATTATCATGACAGACCAGGGAACCGGGAAGGTATTTATTTTCGCCAATAAAAGCAGTTCAAATGGAATTGATTTCCCATCTTCTGCGAGACAGTCTATTGCCACAACAGCGGGGTCTTTGGTAGGATTAGATGTTGCTGATTTGAATAATGATAACAAACCTGAAATCGTTTGTAACTCCGACAAATCGGAAATATTTATAATTCCAAATCAGAGTGTGGCAGGAACAATTATAATGGGAGAACCACAATCCCGGACTATTGCAGGCTCGAATTTAGTTAATCTAAAAATTGGCGATCTCGATAATGACGGAGATAAAGACATAGCCGTAACCAACCTGGTAAATAACATATATGTACTTGTCAATACCGGAAGTAAAGATAGTTACACATATTCTTCTCCTCAATATATAGAGACTGGCAGAGCGCCATGGGGGCTTGACTTTGGTGATATCAATGGTGATGGGATGGTAGATATTGTAGTAGCAACCACAGATGCCTCTGATAAATTAACTGCACTAATTAATACTTCGAGTGAGACAAATCTTTCCTACGATCGCTATGATATTGGAAATAGTGACATCTCTTTTAATGTAAACATTTCTGATTTCAATGCCGATGGTAAGCCAGATGTTGGTTACGTAAACAGACAAAACAACGAATTAATATTTTTAAGGAACATGCTCTGTGTTATTTCTGAGATCAGTCCTGATAATCCACCACCAATTTGCAGCAATAAGCCTGTGAAATTAAAAACTACCCCTGCCTTGAAAGTAGATTATATATGGAAAAACACTGTAACTGATCAGGTAATTCCAGGAAATTTTCAAGCGGATATCATCCAGCCAGGAACATACAATGTTACAATTCAATCTCAAGCCGATGGGTGTGATTCTCAGAGTGAAGAAGTTATAGTTTCAAATGGAGGAGATAATTTACCTCCAACTGTTTCAATAATAAGTCCGGGAGTAGTTTGTGAAGGAAGTAATTTTAAGTTGACTGCTGCTTTAATAAATGGCGTTACTTATTACTGGGAAACGCCGAGCGATCAAATTATTACAGGCAATGAGATAACGATAACTAATGCCGGAATTGATGATGGCGGAAGATATGCACTTGTGCTTGAATCTGCCGGATGTCGTACAGATCCAGTCACAGCGCTTGTAGAAATAAGCGCTATTCCGTTGATGGAAATTTCTTCATCAAGTGGGACGCTATTTTGCGAAGGTACTTCAAATGAGTTATCTGTTCCTCTGGTACCACAAGCAACCTACATTTGGAAATTGAACAACAACGAGGTTTCTGGAATTAACGGCAATATATATCCAACGACAGCATCGGGGGCTTACACGGTTTCAGTTAAGAATAATTTTGATTGTACCAGTACAAGTAATTCTATTTCTATTAATGAAGTCGAAGAGCCAATTGCCCAATTTAGTGAAGTCGCAAGTTCTTGCCTCAACGAGCCAATCCAGTTTGAAAATACTTCTTCCTATGATAATGCTCAAACACCAAGGTTTTTATGGGATTTTGGTGATGGAGTAAATTCATCCGATAAAAATCCTGTTCACACTTACACGAAATCTGGTGATTTCAAAGTGATTTTGGAGGTTGGTTATGACAATACTGTTTGTCGTGATGTTAGCGAAAGCTTCATAAATGTTGATAAATTTTTGAATTTAGAAATCATGGTTGATGAAAAAAGTATTCCCGATGGGGAATTTAATTTATGTGATGGAAACTCTGCTGAACTTTCTGTAATAGCCTTAGAAGGTCAGATTCAATGGTCTACTGGTGAAACAACTCCAAAGATTAATATTTCTTCTCCGGGAATCTATTCGGTAAGTTCCGGCAGTGATACGGGATGCTCCAGTAAAGATGAAATGGAGGCTGTAGGAGTCGATAATGTAAACCTTGAAATAACATCAGGAAGTCAAAGAATTGAAAGTGGAAGTTCTGCACAACTGGGAGCAGAAGGTGCAGATACCTACGCATGGGATCCTGAAGAAGATTTGGATGACCCAACAATACCAAATCCTCTTGCATCGCCAATTGTCACAACAGAATATATTGTTACAGGATCAAATATTTATGGATGTGAAGATTCGAAAACAGTAACAGTATTTGTAGATGAAAAAGTAAAAATTCCAGTTGAGGCATCAAAAGCTTTTACACCAAATGGAGATGGAATAAATGATATTTGGGAAATAAGAAATATAGATGTTTTTGAATCTTGTCCTATTCGAATTTTCAATAGAAGAGGACAAAATGTTTATGAGGCTGGGCAGTATAATAATGATTGGAATGGTATGATGGGGAGTAAAGAACTGCCCGAGGGTGCCTATTATTATATACTTAGTTGTAGTTCCAGCGAAGTCCATACAGGCAATGTCACACTTATCAGATAGGATAATTACTAATATCTATATGCATTGCTCACCAATGTAAGGTTACTGTACTATTTGACATTAGAATTGAGGTTACTAAAATCGATTTATTCATATCATTACATAATAATATTTAGTAGTAATTTATTGCTGTTGAATTTATTTTCATCACTTTTTAAATCAACCTCAGAGCAACATACAGATGATTAAGAGGAGTTTAATACATATTTTTTTAGTTCTTATTATTTCTGCAATCAGCATTGTTTCAACCAGTGCTCAAGACCCTTTTATACCAAAATATGATGCAGTTAAACGATCTGAAAGATGTTTTACTGTAACATGGGAAACCTATAATCAATTTGGTGCAGTTTGGTGGGCAGATAAAGTAGATTTCTCGAGCGACACACTATTCAACTTTGTAGTATATATGGGTGATCGTGATGGAAATGGTGCAGATGGTTTAGCTTTTGTAATGCACCAAGACCCAAGAGATACAATTACAGACCCGAGTCAGCAAGTGATTATTGGTGGGGCAGGTACTTGGGACCTTCAGGCTGCAACCGGTGATGATGGGGGAGGACTGGGATATGCCATGCATTTAAGTAGAGAAGGGCCTAACACAATTCCCGGACCACATGGACCAGGAGACGACCCCGAAAATCATAAAATTCAAAAATCTGTTGCCGTCGAAATGGATACTTGGAACAATAATGATGTTCCGGATGGCAACAATGGTACTGACGCAAATGGAGTTAATCAAAATGTCAGTCAATATTTTGGATGGGATCATACATCGGTAGTTTACAATGGAGATATATATGGAGGCCAACAGGTCATTACAGATGGACAAGGAAATTCAAATAGAATACTTCCTTTAAAGCCAGGGTATGCCTATGGTACAGGCAATAATCCTGATGGTAGTGTTTATCATAATATAGAGGATGACAGATGCTATCTATTCCAAATACGATGGGAAGTAAATCCTGATGGTACTCAAACTCTACAACTTTGGGGAGATGTGTATAATGGAACTACCAATACAGACGGCTTACAAATGGTCATGACGCATACCGATGATATGATCAATAATGTTTTTGATGGTGATCCTGTAATGCGTTTTGGGTTTACCGGATCAACAGGAGGATCGATTAATGAACAGACTATTTGCCTTTTGGGTGAAAACTTAAAGCCATTTGCCCAAGATGATTACGCTTCCATACCACTAAATGCTACCGCTATTATTGATGTAGAATCCAATGACAATGACCCTGATGGAGATGAGCTTTATGTGCCAATTATCATTGACCAGGCTTCCAATGGACTGGCTGATATTTTTGATAGTTTAGATGTTAACTACATGCGCTATACGCCCAATACAAATTTTGTTGGATTAGACACAATAAGCTATGTAACCTGTGATGTAAACTCCACAAAGTGCTATGCAAAATGTGATACTGCACTTGTTTATATAAATGTAGGATGTTTGCCTTTTGATGTAGATTTGACAGCGACTTCTCCAAATAATGTTTGCTCAGATGCTGCTCCTGCAAATGGCTCTGCATCGGCAAATGTAAACTCATCACTACTCCGTGGAACACTTTGGTATGAAGGTTTTGAAGACCTAAGTAATGGTACAACAAATGACAATGGCACTTCTTCCTGGACATCTACAAATACAGGATCTTGCAATGGAGGGAATCAAATTGAAGTTGAAAATAATAGGTTTAGGGTAAGAAATTCCGGCTGTGACGTCCGTTTTGAGACTGGAATAATAGATCTATCTGGCTTAAACGATGTTGGTGTAACTATTGACCTGGAATCCCAGGGAGGACTTGAATCAAGTGATTATCTGCGGGTATATTATATTCTCGATGGCGGGGCAGAAACAATTTTCACAAATGGCATGCAGGAAGCAGATTTTGGCATAGCTCAGGCAAACATCAATGGATTAAGCGGGAGTACCCTGCAAATAGTGGTACTTGCAAAAAATGACGGTGGGGACGAAAATTATTATTGGGATAATGTTCATGTAACCGCAGTAGGAGCGGGTGTTCCTAATGTCACCTATAATTGGTATAATGGTGCAGCAGCATCCGGTCCAATTATTTATACCGGCCCTGTAATTAACAGCGTTAGCCAGGGAGTGTATAGTGTAATAGCTATTGATAATATAACTGGCTGTCCCTCAAACCCAGCTTCAATAACAATTGACAGTACAGGATATCAAATCCCAGGGGCCTTTATTGAGCAATTATCTCCATTTACAAATTGCAAATTACCATATGACGGCGCTTTGGGAGCAGGTGTTCTCGATGGGTCTGATACTTTGACAATTGGTTATACCTTTGAGTGGTACCATCAGGAAGATCCAAAAATCCCATCGTTTATTCAAAGAAATGGCCCTATTGCACAAAATCTTGAAAGTAGAGAATACACCGTAGTGATAACCGAAGCCTCAACCGGATGTGATACATCACTCAATGCTGAGGTCATTAACGCGGTGAATATACCCTTGGTAACAGCCAATAAAATTGCTGATGTCACATCCTGTATAGATCCAAATTCTGGAATTGGAGATGCCAATGTTGCAGGGGTAACAGATGGTTTTAGATTTGAATGGTACACAGGCCCTGCGATAGGAGCAGGCCCGCCTGATTTTACAGGATCAACTGTCAATACATTTCCAGTTGGTACTTTTACAGTTCAAGCAATTGATAGTTTGACATTTTGCCCTTCTGACCCAGCATCTATTTCAATAGTTGATCTTACAGATAAACCGGTTCTGCTCGTTACCGGAGTTTCAGAACAAATGTCTTGTGATACGCTTGCACCTACAGGACAACTATCTGGTGCAGTTGATGTTTCCGGCACACCTACTACATCCGGATATTCATTTAATTGGTACAGAGGACCAAATGATATTATTCCGGCTCGTGCAGGATATACAGGTGGCCCAACAGCCGATAGTCTTATTGCGGCTTCCTATAGATTGGTTGTTGTAGAAGATGGTACCAATTGCACCTCATTTATCGATACACTTATTCAAGATTTAACAACATCACCTCCTGATATTTCGGTATCAACTGTTGATGTAACCCATTGCACAATACCCAATGGATCAATAACTGCAACTGTTGTTGGAAATCCAGTAGATTATATTTTTGATATTTATAATGGGTTTGGAGCAATTGCAGATAGCTTGCTATTGACCTCCAATAGTAATATTATTTCTGATCTGGCTATTGGAAATTATACTGTTGTTGCCAGGGATATCATTACCAAGTGCGAATCAAGTCCTGTTACTGCAACAATTAATGATGGTTCTATTGCACCAACAACCACAATAATTTCAGATGATCAGGTTTCTTGCGATCTAGATAATCCTACTGGGCAACTAACAGCTTCAATGGGTTTCGGCGATGTAAATGATTATACTTTTGACTGGTTTAATGATGACCTTTCAGGAACTCCTATTGTACCATCGGGTATAGGAGAAAATATTATTTCTGGATTAGATTCCGGAAACTACGCTTTAAATATAACTAACAACACTACCCAATGTACAATTGCTTTTTATCCTTCCGTAAACATTGGCATTGTGCTACCGATAGAATCTGTAAGTGCAACCCCATCAACTTTCTGTGGGAATAATGCAAATGGACAGTTAATTGCAACGGTTGACGGTGGATTGACTGAGGTTGATGGATATACATTTATATGGGAATCTGTAGCCAATGGAGATACTTTAGCGACTTCAACTGCCACAGTTACATCTATAGCACCGGGTGATTTTATCCTTACGGTAATCAGTGACGCCACAACTTGTGCATCAAATCCAGCACCGGTAACAGTTGATGATAATACAGTTATTCCAAACCCTGTCCTTAGCACATTAGATAATTCATCTTGTGAAGCCAACAATCCGAATGGACAAATTACAGTCACAAGTATATCAAATGAAGCAGACCCATTCCCCGGAGGATATAATTTTACCTGGTATGAGGGCAATAGCTCAGGCAATCAATTGGTATCGCCAAATGTAAGCTTTCCTTTAGATCCGGACAGTTCGCAAGTTTTAGGATTAAGTGCCGGAACTTATGCTTTGGTTATGACTAATTCAACAACATCCTGTTCCAATGAAGTACTTTCAGTAATCAATGATATCAATATCAAGCCAATTATTGATGGTGTATCAGTGACCAATGCGACAGATTGTTCTACGCCTTTTATGAGTGGGGCATCTATTACTACTGTAAATGGAGGAAATGCAATTCCTGCAGGTTACACCTTCGAATGGACCAATATGGATGGCGGGCCAACAATTTCAGAAACCGGAAGTCAGATAGCTAACATGACGATAGGCAGCGATACACTTCCTCCAGGTAACTATCAGGTAATTGCATACAATGCGTATAATTGCCCATCAGATCCTGTAATTTTTGAAATCAAGGACAATTCTTTAGATCCGGTATTTACAATTGATGCAACACCAAACACCTCTTGTACTTGGATACCTTCAAATACTACTACATATTCTAATGGAACCTTGGCGGTAAATTATGGTGGTCCAAATTCCATTACCAACTACAACTGGGAACGTGAGACACCATTAGGGTCTGGAAATTGGGTAACTTTTGGAGGGGATAATCAAACTGTTGCAGGTCTTCATGAATTAGATAATTACAGAGTATTGGTTGTTGATGATCGTCAATGTAGTTCAATAAATTATGCATCGATAACTAAAATTAACGATCAGAATCCATTTATTGAATTTGCTTCTGTAAAAGACGTAGATAATTGCGGTGTACCCAATGGTGAATTGGAAGTGCAAGTAACTTTTGGAATTGCCCCTCCTGCCGGATTTGATTATGAGTATTCACTTACCGGCTCTGTCAATTCAAATCAAACTGGAAATGGATTATTTCAGAGCCTTTCTGTAGGAAGTTACCAGGCGGTAGTGACAAATACCTTTACGCAGTGTGTATCAAATACAATTGATACTGCAATAAATGTATTTACTGATCTTCAGTTCACTATTAATGCAAATCCTCCAAGCAGTTGTACAGGAGTTCAAAACGGAAGTATAGATATAAGCGGAACATCCAATAGTGGATTAAATGAAGGGCCATCAACTGGGCCTGGTTTCACTTATGTTTGGTTTGTAGGCAATGATAAGACCTCACCTGTACCTCCGGGAAATGTAAATTTTCCAGATGCCTGGAGCTCACAAGCCATAAATTTGGGTTCCAATAATTATACAATTGAAATAACGGATTTGAGTACTTCTTGCTCAATAGACACAACTGTATTTTTGCCTGCAAGCACTTTAGCAGAATTTTTTGATCCTGCCATAACCAATTCTACGCAGTGTATTCCAGGAAATGGAGAAGTTGAATTGCAGATTGATCCCGCAACTTTTGGTATAAAGCCAGGTCCGGTTACAGCAGATTATTCTGATTATGAATATATATTGTTTGAAGGAAATGCAATTGATGCCACATGGACAAATTCAGGAACAAGCGAATATGCATATATTGCAGCTGGTGGAGTTCCCGCACTAGGCCCTGTAATATTTAGTGGACTAGATCTCGGCATTTATACTGTCATTGCTAAAGAAGCATTTAATGACAATTGCTTAACAGATACAAAAACATTTACAATCGAACTTGATTACACATTTGATCCATTAGTCTTTACAGAAATTCAACCAGACAATACTTGCCTGACACTAACGGGGAATGGTCAACTAGGGGAAACGAATAATGCATTCTATACAACAGGAGGAGAATTTGAATATACATGGTTTAGTGGATTAGATATTTCTGATGTTAGTAAAATAGTTGAAGGACCAACAAATACTACTAAGCTTACTCCAGATACTTTAAGAGCTGGGCAATATACCCTGGCAATAGAAATAATTGGTGGGCCGGTTGCCGGCCTTGGATGTAAAACCAGTGGCGTTGCGAACCTCAGTAAACAGGTTGATGAATTGATTGTTGCTGCGGCACCTGTCAATCCTATTACAATTTGTTCATATGGCAATGGAGATATATTTATATCTGAAATTTCTGAAAATGGAACTAACCTTGGAAACACTTTAGGTTATGGGAATTTTATGCTTTACGATTCAGTATTTTTTGAGATAGGAGCTGCCAATGCAGGAAATGGTATTGCAGGAACATCATGGAACCTCCTCAATGAAGCATCCTATTTTGTTACTGCTCAAAACCTAACCACTCTATGCATTACCAATCCATTAAAGGTAGATGTAAAAGATATTAGCGAAAATCCAGTAATTACCGTATCTATAATAAATCCGGATTATAGCTGTGATGGGCTTACTCCAACTGGTGTACTAGAGGCTTCCGCAAATGGTAGTCAAATTACCACTGATTATAATTTTGAATGGGAAGATCCTTTAGGCGTAATTGTATCAGATAATCCAAATTCTTTTAGTGCATCAGATTTATCAGCAAACAATGCCGAGGTGACTTATACAATTACGGTTGAAGATATTTCTGCTGATTTAATAAATGACGGTTGCATTTCTACAAGAGATTTCACGCTGGTACACCAGGCAACATCAGTATATTTATTAGATCCTCAACTGACTGTAAATCCGCAAACAATTTGTGCCCCAAATGGATCTATGGAAGTAAATAATATATTTGAGTTTGATCCTTTTACCAATAATACTACATCTGAAAGTGCAGCATATATAATGTACGGAGCGCAGTTATTGGAAAGTGACCTTTCCATAAGCCCTGCTTCATATGGGACATTTAATCAAGCTACCGGATTTTTTGATGATGGGTCAGGAAATACAGATGTTATTCCTGCAGGGATATATTATGTCAGAGCCCAGAACCTATCAACCGGATGTGCATATGGACCATTGACTCAAAAAATTGTTTTAGATGAAAGTAAGAAACCAATTGTTTCTGCTTCTTTGGATAGCCCCGATTATTCTTGTGTTGGAGGAGCTGCTACTGGAGAATTAACCCCGATAATTTTTGGAGGTACGGACAATGACGATGGAGTAATCAATCCTGCTAATTTTACAGTAACCTGGGTGAAGGATGATGGATCTATTCCTACAACAGATGATGGTGGTGGCACCTGGCTGCCAAGAGCAATAAATCTTGATATCGGTACATACACAATGCAAGTAACTGATGAATCAGGTAATGACCAGTTCTGTATTTCTTCAAGAGATTATGTTGTTACAGCAGCAAAGCAAGATATTGACATCACTGCATCAGCCTCAGATCAAACTATATGTATCCCTGATGGTTCCATACAATTAGAAACTATTTCTGTTGATGGAAACCCAGTTGTGTTACCCAATGCAGGATGGAACGTGGTTTTAATGGACAATAGTAATAATGCTATAATCCCTGCACCGCCAGAAACCGGATTTTCGGGTGATCCTTTTGCAAATATATTTGCGGGATCATATTTTGTTCTTGCGCAAGATGACCTGACAAAATGTTATTCCGATCCATACCAGGTTGTTGTCAATGATTTAAGTGAAAACCCGGTAATAGATATAGATATTACTAACCCTCAATATTCGTTAAATCAAAATCCTGCAAGTTGGACTGGAGCCATGCAGGCCAATGTAAGTGAAATAGGAACCGGCATGCCTGATCCGGGAGGATATAATTATGCCTGGGTTGCAGGAATAGATGGAGGAGGTCCATTACTTTCAGGCTTGGACAATGTAAGCTCAGTTGACCAAGGTTATTATACTTTTGTTGCCGCAAACATAGCAACAGGATGCGAATCTAGTTATTACAAATATATGCCCTTTGTATATTTAGAGCCTACATTTAATACGCTAACATCGCCTCTTACAATTTGTTCTCCAACAGATGGAAGTATTGATGTAACAGATATTGCACTTGCCGGAACTCCTGACTTACTTTCAGATTATACATTCAATTGGCATCATGACATGTATGAAAGTGGCGATGTTCCGGATGCTGTCATTCCCGGGAACGATGTCCGCACAGCTTATGAAAACATTGGAGCTGGAGGGTATTATATCATTGCTCAGGAAAATTGGTGGATGATTGATTCATATCCTGTAAAAGTTGAAGTGATTGATTCTACTACCAATCCGATTATAATTTTTGATGCCACTAATTATCAGGCGGTAATGAGCTGCGATCAATCGATTCTTGCAGATGGCGCTTTAACGGTTGATGTTTTCGAAGATAATTCAAATCCTTATTTAACACCTCCATTTAACTACGGATATACCTGGTATGAAGGAAATACATCAGACCCAGCAAATATCATTGCTGATTCAATAAGTAATTCAATATCAGGAATGCAATCAGGAAATTATACAATAGTAGTTGTGAATTTAGATAACAATTGCCAATCTGAAAATACATTTACTATTGACGACGAAAGTATTACTCCAATTGTTATAGCATCCCAAACACCGAATACAAATTGCCCTATTGAAATTGCCAATGGTGTAGTTAGTGCCAATGTGATTAATTCTACCAATAGCTATTCCTACGTTTGGTTTAATGGAGATGAAGCAGTGGGATCACCGGATTATCTTGGTGCTATATGGAGAGATAGAGCATTAGGATTTTACACAGTAGTTGCTACCGACCAAAATTTATCAACATGTATTTCCGAGCCTGTGGCTGTTGAGGTTATGGATGCAACGGTTCTCCCAACTGTGTTGATAAACGAAATTTCTCCAGTAACAAATTGTGATCCAACAAGGCCAAATGGTGTGCTGTCGGCGACAACACAAGATGGCATTAATGGTCATACTTTTACCTGGTATTTAGATGGATCGCTTTATGCTTCAGGACCAATTGCATCAAATCTTGGTTTATTTAAATATCAAATTGTTGTGATCAACGATGTTACCCAATGCGAAACTACAATGGAAAGTGGCCCTACTCAATTGTTGAGTGCGATACCTCCTCCAGAAGTGGATGTTTTAAACGATAGATCAAGTTGCATAGAACCTGATGGCATTGCCACAGCATCGATTTCTGGAAATGTCACTGATTATATCTTTAAGTATTTCAATAAGTTTAGCGGAGATGAGCTCAATAATTTTTATGAAGATTATAAAATATACGATCTGGATACTTCTACATATTTTGTCATTGCCGAAGATCGTACAACAGGGTGTATTTCAGACCCTACGGAATTTGTTATTGAAGATGGTAGATACTTTCCTGAAATAGAAGTTATCGTGGACCCTTCTAATTGCCAGAATCCAAGCGGAGCTGCCAATGTCATTCTGTCTGATATGACCCAAGACTTTAAGGTTAGCTGGTATGGCGAAAATGGATATTTTGCCCAGGAAAAAGAGCTTGTTTATATCCCGATAGGTAAATATAGAGTAGATGTAGAAGGCACGGATGGCTGTGTGACTTCAGCGGAAGCAGAAATAAAAGGTGATATTATTATTTATAACGGGGTATCTGCAAACTTTGATGGGTTAAATGATTTTTTCCAAATTGTATGTCTTGAATATTTCCCGGATAATAATGTGAAAATATATAATCGTGGTGGATTACTTGTTTATGAACAAGATTTCTATAATATGAATGATATGGCAAAAAGGTTTGAGGGTGTAAGCAACAAAGGTGCGAGTGTTATTGGAACAGAATTGCCTATCGGTACTTACTTTTATGTGGTTGACAAAAGCGATGGGTCTAAAGCAAAAGTTGGATATTTAGAGCTTAACAGATAATGAAATCATTTAAATACCAGCTAATTGTCTTTTTTATTTTCGCTCAGAATAGCTCAGGCTTCTCTCAACAAAAACCCGTACTATCCCAATATATGTTTAGCGGATTAGTGCTTAATCCTGCTTATTCCGGCAGGCATGAATATTCGTCATTTACTACCATGTACAGAGATCAATGGATCAATGTGCCGGGCGCACCAAAACTTGCTACTTTTACTGGCCAGACTGGATTTAAAGACAGAAATATTGGTGTTGGATTTATGGTAACTGAAGATAGAATTGGCGTTCACGGCAATTTATCAGCCTATGGCAGTTATTCATACTATATCAAATTTCCTAATGGAGCAAAGTTTTCAATGGGATTGCAGGGAGGTATTGATATTTTAAGATCAGACTGGTCAAGTCTATCTATCTTAGATCAAAATGATCCAGTGTTTAACGGTAGTGAAATTAACTATATGCCAAACTTTGGCGCAGGAATTTTCTACTTTAAAAAAGATTTTTATATAGGCTTTTCCGTGCCATACATACTCACAAATCAAAAGGCCAATACAGAAGATTTTTTTAGAGATATCAGGATTTCAAGAAACTACTACCTGACGGGAGGAAAAGTTTTTGATGTTGCAGTAAAACTTAAAGTAAAACCTTCTTTTCTATTAAGAATGGAAGATAATATGCCATTAGCTATTGACCTCAATGCAAATTTGTATTACGATGAAATCATTGATATTGGAGTTTCTTACAGACAAGGAGATGCTGTGATAGGAATATTGGGCTTACAACTAAATAAATATTTAAAATTTAGTTATGCGTATGACTATATTATCTCTGAATTAAATGCCTACACAAATGGTTCACATGAGTTGATGCTTCAATATAGAATAAATTTCAATGCACCAAAACATAATAGAATGTGTCCTGAGCCACAATATTTTTAGGAGATTTATAATAGTGAATGAATTTGGTGATTATCCCACTATCTTAAAAGCCCAGTAGATTTTAGAATACAATTTTAGTACACAGATAATTCCGAACGCTATCTCGATTTATTCAACCCACCAAAAACAGAATTGACAATCGAAAGTAAAATACTGAATACCAATGCCCACCAGAATCCATCAATAAAAAACCCAGGTACTAATGAACTTGCCATCAATACTAAAATAGTATTGATTACCAATAAAAATAACCCCAATGTGAATATTGTAATGGGAATGGTTAAAATGACCAAGACAGGTTTGACCAAAACATTAAGCAAAGCCAGGATTCCAGCAACAACGATAGCAATCATAAAACCATCTACATGGGCTCCCGGTAATACTGTTGAACAAATAAAGACAGCTAATGCTGATAGTAACAATCTGATGATAAAATTATTCATACTTATATTTTTTGAATTCAAAAAAGTTTAATCCCTGAGATGATTAACAAAAAATGAAAAAATACTTTAGAATAGCAGCGATTGAAAATCGCTACGCTTTAAGTACCTATAAATATTCCCGGATATCAGTAGTGATCATTCCGGCAGCTTTCGCAGCCTGCAATCCTGGATCGCCATCTTCAAATACCTGGCAATATTGAGGTTCTATATCCATTGCTTTGGCACATTTCAGGAATGTTTCCGGATGAGGCTTTCCTTCTTTTACATCATCTTTAGAAACAAGAATATCAAAATATTGATTTAACTCAAGTGCCCTAACTGCTTCCCAGGAATGCTTCTTCGGGCTTCCTGTACCGATTGAAATTGGTAATTTTCCATGATATTTTTTTGCCAGATCTAATACCGGTGCTATAGGCTGTAGTTTATCAATTTTCTTAAGATAAGTTTCTTCTTTTAACAGGCTGTCTTCTACCGGATCAAGAGCAGTGCCATGTCGTTCATTTAATATCTCACAAATCCGGTCTGTCGGAACTCCTGCCAGAGAATAAAACTCTTCTTCAGAAAAGACAAACCCCATCATAGCTGCAACTTCTTTCCACGCTTCGTAATGCAAAGGCATGGAATCTACTAACGTTCCATCAAGATCAAAAATTAATGCTTTCGCACGAGGATCAATAGATAACTTCTTCACTTTACTAATTTATTTTTTTTACTGAATCGCGAATTACAAGTTTGGTATCAAGGTTAATGATTCCTATAACTTCTGTTTCTACATTTTCAATTTTTTGCAGTAGAATTTGCGCGCCTTCTTTGCTCATTTCTTCTACTGGTCTCAATACCGTTGTCAAAGCGGGAGTGAGATATGCTGTAAATCTCATGTCGTCAAATCCTGCAATAGATATTTCATCGGGCATAAGCATATTTTTTTGTTTTATAGCTTTCATTGCTCCAAGGGCCATTTCATCATTAGAACAAAATACAGCAGTAGGCAGTTCTTTCATTCCAAGAATTTTTTGCATTGCCTCATAACCGCTCTCTATATCATATTTACCTGCTACAGCAAAGTCTTCGTTAAATTCAATTCCTGCTTCAAGGTGTGCATTTATAAATCCCTGCTTTCGTTTATAAGTTGTTCGGAATTCAGGCTTACCTTCAATAATAGCTAAATGCTTATGCCCTTGATCAATCATTAGCTTAGTGATATTATAAGCTCCTGTCAAGTCATCTGATAGTACTGTTGTTACTTTTTGGCCAGTTACTTCTCTGTTCAAAACAACCAAGGGGATGTCTTCTCCAATTACATGGGCGATGAATTCATCATCATTGGGGCTTTGGCTCATCACCATAATACCATCAAAATTTCTACTGTTAATCGACTCAAAATCCTCTAAAATATCTATGGCTTTTACCCCCAGGTTATACCTCCCTTTTATGATTTGGTTTACCCCTCGAACGGAATCCAGAAAAAAGTTGGCCGTAGTGCCGGTTCTCAAGGTAGAAAAAAACAGACCTATATTATAAGATTTAGATAAGACCAAACTCCTGGCACTGACATTAGGTCTGTAATTATATTTTTTGGCTGTTTCTTTTACCTTTTCTTTGGTTTTCTTGCTGATCAAGGGGCTGTCGTTCAACGATCTCGACACGGTGGTGTGCGATACGTTGAGCAATTTGGCAATATCTTTTATGGTTACACTCAAAGCGATTGAAAAACAGTTCTATAATTATTACAAAATAATAAAATGATTGAATGCTGAAATGATAGCCTATAGGATATTTTTATCATTTCAGCATTCAATCATCAATATGATTAATTAAAATCCTTAAACTATGTAGGTAGATGATGCCGTATCTCCACCTCTGCCCGTCCAGTTGGTATGGAAAAATTCGCCTCTTGGTTTGTCAACCCGCTCATACATATGTGCTCCAAAATAATCGCGCTGAGCCTGTAATAAATTGGCCGGTAGTCTTGCGGATCTGTAGCCATCGAAGTATGCCAATGCGGTTGTCAATGCCGGAACAGGCACGCCATTGGTTATCGCTGATGCCACTACTCTTCTCCAGGACGCTTGCGAAGCTTCTATTTTTTCTTTAAAGAAAGGATCGAGCAATAGGTTTTTCAACTCAGGGTTGTTGTCATAAGCGTCTTTGATCTTATTCAAAAAGACAGACCTGATGATACAACCTCCTCGCCACATGAGGGCGATTCCGCCATAGTTGAGCTCCCAGTTGCTTTCTGCTGCTGCGGCACTCATCAAGGCGTAGCCCTGTGCATAAGAAACCATTTTAGAAGCATACAGGGCATTTTTCAGATCCTCCAAAAACGCATTCCTGTCTCCTTCAAATTTTGGCTCTGGGCCAGATAATATTTTTGATGCTGCTACCCGCTCGTCTTTTACGGCCGACAAGCATCTTGAAAAAACAGCTTCTCCGATTAGCGTAAGCGGTATCCCTAAATCCAATGCCGATACGGCGGTCCATTTTCCAGTGCCTTTTTGTCCGGCGGTATCCAATATTTTTTCTACGATTGGTTCTCCGTCTTCGTCTCTATATCCAAGAATATCTCTGGTGATTTCGATCAGGTAGCTGTCCAGTTCGCCCTCATTCCATTCTTTGAATGTCTCATACATCTCATCTGCCGACATGCCCAGGTATTCTTTCATGATTTGGTATGCCTCGCAGATCAACTGCATATCGCCATATTCGATGCCGTTGTGCACCATTTTCACAAAGTGACCTGCGCCACCTTCGCCTACCCAGTCGCAGCAGGGTGTGCCGTCTTCTACTTTTGCAGAAATAGATTGAAATATAGGTTTTACATGCTTCCAAGCAGCTTTCGATCCACCAGGCATGATCGACGGCCCCAACAATGCGCCTTCTTCTCCGCCCGAAACGCCGGTGCCAATAAATAAAAACCCTTTGCTTTCTACATACTCTGTTCTTCTGATGGTATCGGGAAAATGAGTGTTTCCGCCATCAATGATGATGTCGCCCGACTCGAGGTGTGGAATGATCTGCTCAATAAAATTATCTACCGCATCGCCAGCTTTTACGAGCAGCATCACTTTTCTTGGACGCTCCAGTGACTTTACCAATTCTTCGATAGAGTGCGCTCCGATAAAGTTTTTTCCGGCGCCTCTGCCTTCTATGAATTTATCTACTTTGGCCACTGTACGGTTAAAAACCGCTACTGTAAAGCCTTTGCTTTCCATGTTCAATACAAGGTTCTCACCCATTACAGCGAGTCCTATGAGACCGATATCTGCTAATTTCTTCATCTTTCAGTAATTTATATATTGGTTTATATTTTTTTTATTTGTCCGAAATCGGACGACTATTTTTTCTATTCAAATCTATCTTTATAAGCCCATAGGCCGAGTGCGGGGTTCGAGATATAAAAAATTTCCTCTCCATCTGCCATGGTATTAAATCCGTCTTTTAGTAAATCCGGATTATACTTCTTTGTCATTTCTTCCAAGTCAGCATATTTATAATTTACACTTTTGATCTCCTCTTTGCTCAGATGCCCCGGACAGTAGGTGATGCTAAATCTATTTTCAGAAGAACCATGAATTAAATGTGCAGTAGCACTTAAATTTCCCTGGAGGTCTTCATTATTTTTCGTCAGCTCCAAAATTTCAGGAGTTGTCAAATACCCATATTTCCGTATTAGCCTGTCAATTTCTTGATCCTCGCCAAATTCATGAAGACCTGGAGCTAGAACAATTAATTCGCCTCCATCTGCCATAGCCATTCGGGTTCTGTAAATACTTTTATTCCCCAACCATGTACTTTTAAATTCCGAAGGGTCGAGATATACGACTACTTTTTTGAGCGGTTTATCAAGCATTTCAAAATTTACTTCTAATGACAATTCGGATGCCTTTTCAAAGCATTCCATGTCATCACCGATGTAAAGTCCTCTAACCACCAATGACCCGGTTTTGTCTTTTCCGACCACTGTTTGCAAATAAAGGATTGGCATATCTTTTGCAAAATGGTCAGAAGCATAATTCAGCACTTCCCTTACCGGTGTTACTGCTCTTCCCATAATTCGTTCCATGCCATAAGCCGCTCCTAAAAAGTGACTTTTATTAATACCTTCTGCACCGCCTGTGCCAACAAAAATATTTTTATTATAATTTGCCATGCCGATCACCTCATGAGGCACCACTTGCCCTATTGAGATAATCAAGTCATGCCCACCATCTACGAGTAGTTTATTCACCTGAGCTGGCCATGAATAATCAACTTTACCTTGGGAAACATGCCTGACAATTTCGGATGGAACAGTACCTATGGTTACTACATCATTTCTCCAGTCATGCACACGAAATAAATCTTTAGGCACTCCGGTAAACATTTTTTCAATTTGTTCATCCGTCATGCCTGTGTGTGTTCCTAAGGCGGGAAGAACATCGGTCAATTTATCGCCATAATACCCATAGGCCAATTGTGTTAATTCCCCAGCGAAGGAATGAAAGCGGGTGAAATCAGGTGGGATAGCCAATACTTTTTGCTTA
>VAPM010332942.1_pt1 | contig 22290 bp, 14 predicted proteins | sample 3395091 | NCBI WGS metagenome assembly VAPM01 (sample SAMN08290445, study PRJNA428436) | hydrothermal vent metagenome | isolation source: Deep-sea hydrothermal vent chimney 3 | place: Pacific Ocean: Juan De Fuca Ridge
CACTGTCTGTTCAATTTTTAGAAGTTTTCCCGTTCGAGCCATACCTCAAAGATACAACTTTTTTATATTAATTCGCTTTATTAGAATTCTTTACACTAGGCATTTCAAAAATTATCTCACCAATTATAAGGGCTAAGCAATTTAAGCATAAAAAACGCCTTTGACGAGGCTAAAAGAATTTATACATTCCTCAAATAACCAACAGCCAAAGGCGATTTACTTCTATTTTATTTACTTCCTCAGATTATATCTCCAATTCCCAGCCTTCACGAGGTTTTCGTTTTATCAAATCTTTGGCATAAGCATAGGCGTCCACTTCCATCCAATCTTTTTTATACCTTGGATTACCATTTTCATTATTTAGCTTAATGGTTTTTGCAATACGAATCTTATCCTCCGGGTTGATATTTGTAAATTTCATATTCGTACCATCCCACCTCAGCACGCGATTCAATCCTGCAAGTCGCGCAGCGACTGTTCCCATTACAACAACTTCATTAAATGGACCGGCATAACCGAAGTGTGATTTTGTTTTAACACGACTTTTTGGGTCTTCCTTGCAAGCTCGTACCCAATCTTTTTCGTGACCATCAATCCCTCCTTCAACAATACGCTCATTTACAACAGGCTTGTAATCCACAAAATTTTCTTTTGGTAAATATACCGGATTCCTTGCGTAGCAACCTGTAATAATTTTTCCTTTAGTACCAACAAACATGACGCCACCATCTCTATCGCCCATTTTCTCACCATCAGCAAGCTCAGCTGGTCTATCAGGCATCAAACCACCATCAAGCCAAGTCACCTTCACTTCAGGCATCTTCACTTTTTTATATGATTTTCTTTCTGGAAAATAAAAATTAATTTTCTCTGATTCCGGAGGGGAATCCATCGTCCATTTTGAAGAACTCGCTTCAACTGCATCAGGGTATTTTAATCTCAAGGCTCGCATGGCAATATCGAGAATATGACATGCCATATCACCAAGTGCGCCCGTACCAAAATCCCATCTTCCACGCCAGTTCCAAGGATGATATGCAGGATGATAGGGTCTCTCAGGTGCTGGTCCTAACCACAAATCCCAATTAATCGCATCTGGTTTTTCGTATGTATCTTCTGGGAAATTGAGGCATTGCGGCCATATCGGACGATTTGTCCATGCATATACCTCACGTACCTCACCAATATCATTATTCCATATACTTTCACAAACCTCGGCAGTAGCTTCATTGGATGCTCCCTGGTTGCCCATTTGAGTTGCAACAGGATATTTTTCTGCAGCTTTGGTAAGCATCCTCGATTCGTAAACTGAATGTGTCAGTGGTTTCTGACAATATACATGCTTTCCCAATTTCATTGCATGAAGCGTAATAATGGCATGTGTATGATCTGGTGTTGCTATAATCACCGCATCGATCTGATCACCAACCTCCTTGAACATTTTTTTATAATCCTGAAAAGTGTAGGGTTCAATTTTGTCAGGAAATTCTTCCTTAAATTGTTTAAGCCTGTTTGTAATTGGCCTTTTATCAACATCACAAAATGCAACGATATTTTCATCGGCACATTCACGCATATTATTGAATCCCATTGACAATCCAATGAGTGCGATATTCAATTTTCCGGGAGGGAATACTTTTTTCTCTGCGCATCCTGCAGTAAGATAGGCGGGAACGGTAGCTACAGAAGCCAGTACAGCAGCTGATTTTACAAATTCACGTCGCTGGATTTTTTTTAAAATTTTCATTTCTTTAATTTATTTTGGGTTACATCAATAATTCAGATTTGATTATTTGGGCTTGCATACTATTTATTCTCTTTAACAGTACTATGGACTATGATAGAATAAAATATTTATAATTAATTTGTAAATACAAGGGTAATATATTTTATGCTTTAATGCAATACATAAATTAACCATTGGTTTAAAAAATTAGAAATCATTTTATAGTCTTTCCATAAAGTGTTTAATTCTACTTTACGAAGTTAACGTTAATCTTTTAATTGACTTAAAACCTTCAAGCCTGCCTTGCCGGACAGGCAGGGATTCACTTGCAAATGTCTTTAAATTATAAAAATCAAAGACAAAACATACTAAAAATCTTTGAAGGTTTGGTTGCAAAAAGTATATTTTACAATATGTGCTTTAACTTCGTAAAGTAGAACTAATCAAATCTCTATCTCAAATTCATATGTACCTGAAACAATTTGAATTATAGTAAAATCATCATCTTTGGAAACTAAATTAGTATGATTACTTTCTTCAATTTTATTATTGTTTAATGATACTTTTTTACAGTTCAACCAAATGGTCGCCGAGCTACTCGGAGGAATCGTTACGGTATAAATCACGTAATTGTTCTCTTTTTTCCATGATGATACAATCTTGCCATAAGGGCCTGAATGCTCAGCTAAAAAGCTATCCAAACCGTCCACAAAATTTGGTTTTAATAACACATTTTTAAACCCAGGCTTTTCAGGATCAGGGTTAATTCCACCCAATGCCTTATAATACCAGGCATTTATTTCTCCAAACATAATATGATTTAGGGACAAGTCACGCTTTGCTTCAATGTTCCAATTTTCATAAAATGTCGTTGCTCCATTTACAATCCACCATCCCCACGAAGGAAATGTCTCTTGCGAAGCTACCTTGTAAGCGGCATCAGCATAACCATTTTCACTCAAGGCATTTAAAATAGCTTTACTACCCAGTATCCCAACATCAATATGAAAACTATCTTCTTCGACTTTTATCGCAAGATTAGCAGCCACTTTTTCGATGAGTCGATTCGGCACCAATCCCCAAAATAATGGAACACTCAACTCTGTTTGCATTCCACTTCCATAAACACCAGTATTTTCATCCAGGAATTTTATGTTGAAAGCATGCTTAATTTTCTCAGCAAGTTGTGCGTATTTTCGATTATCATTTTCCAAGCCAAGCAATCCTGCAATTTTAGACAAAATTAATGCATCAGTGTAATAATATGCTGAGGAAGTCAACTCTTTAGGAGCTTTGGATTTCACAGGAACCCAATCTCCCAATCCCCAGTCTGTAAGCCCACTTGGGCTAATGGCATCTATGTGATCTACGTAACTTTTTATGTTTTTATAGTTGTCTTTTAAAATCTTCGTGTCGCCATAAAAAAGATAAATATTCCATGGAACCAATGCGATGGTACTTGTCCAGTCCGGACCATTTGCCCAATGATATCCCCATCCATCTGTTGGAATAATGGCTGGCAACACACCATTTGGTTGCTGTTCATCTCGATGATCAGCCATCCATTTTTCATATATGGTAATTCCATCGAAACTGTAAAGTCCCGTTTCTAAAGCAATATGTGCATCACCTGTCCAACCATTTTTTTCCCTTTGAGGGCAATCTGTTGGATACCCAAACAAATTTGATAAGTATGTATCGTTTCCGGCAGCCCATATCTTGTTTAAAGTAGAATTTGAAGATTCAATTTTTCCTACTTGCGGCAAGTCACTATGCATAAAATACCCTACCAGGCTGGTCTTTGAAAGTAAAATAGGTTTATCGCTTTTTATTTCAATATATTGAAACCCTTTATAATTGAACTTTGGCATAAACGACTCTTCTCCTTTGCCATTCAAAATAAAAATATCAGTTTGGAATGGATCTGAATCATCTGTTGGGCGGTAGTGCACATCAATGTTGGATAAATCTACATGACCTTTTTCATCTAATAGTTCCCCGTGAATTAATTTAATAATTGTGCCGCTTTCACCCTCGACTTTCAATTGGCTTACACCGGCAATATTTCTTCCCAGGTCAAAAAAATAATTTTTTTCACTAAACTTTCGCATGGTTTCAGGAAGAATCTTTTCAACATTCCTAATTGGATGAAGTACTTGTGATACTATTTTTCCAGACGGTGCTGAAGTGTAATTTGCATCTTTCCATTCCGAATCATCAAACATTGGCATATTCCAGCCCAGTTGTTCTAACCTGCTATCGAAATGCTCAGCAGTATATATACTATTGAAGATTACTGGGCTAAATGATGTCTTCCAGGTATTATCAGAGCTGATTGTTTCTACATATCCATCATCATACTCAATACGCAGATCAAGACAAAATTTGGGTCGGGCTCTCCATGGTGCTTCATGAAAATACCAGACCGCAGTTGATTGGTGGTTATACCATCCATTTCCCAGTAAAATTCCTATGGCATTATTTTTATCATTTAATAATCCTGTAATATCGTATGTCACGTACAAAGTTCTTCTGTCAAATCTTGTGTACATAGGGTCAAGGCGATGATTTCCTACTTTTTTTCCATTGATAAATAGTTCATACAGCCCGGCAACTGCCACATAAGCTCTTGCCTTTTTTATTTTTTTATAAGGTTTGAATTCCTTTCTGAAATATGGAGCCGGTTTTAAATCAACATCCCTGCTGTCGGTGACCCAAGAACCCTTCCAGTTTGACATTTCTATCATACCGGTTTCGAATGTCGCAATATTTGAAACAGCGATATTATCGTGATTATCCCATATCCAAATGCCCCAGAAATACTTTGTAAATGGCATTAGAGATGCCCCGTTGTACATAGTCAAGTTAATATCAGCATTTATTTTTCCGCTATCCCACACCTGACTATCCGGTGTAAAAAGGGAATCAGTTCCAACGATTATTTGAATAGCATTTTGCCCAATACCCCTTTCACTGCTTTCAAGCTGCCAGGTAAATCGAGGATTGACAGCATCTATACCAATTGGATTGATAAGATACTCGCATTTCAAATTCGAAATGGTAATGTTACTATCTCTTGGTGTGTTTTGACATGAATAAAAAAATGATGTGGCAACTATGGAGATTAAGAGGTATTTCATATGAAAAGGCAATTTAACGAGTTTTTAAAGGCTATAAAATTATCTTCAATTTACAGTTCAAGTTGTTTACTTAAAATAAATTCATTTAATTTTATCATGCGAATCAAAAATAAATTCTTTATCCGTCTAAATAATTTCATTTGTTCAATGTACCCATTTCTCATTTCTTTTTGGGCAAAAAAATAGGTCTCGCTGTTAGACGAGACCATAAATTGCAAGCAGAAAGTTTTTGATTAATAAATTGTAGATGCAATATAAAAAAACTGTAGCAGTATTTCGCCATTTTTATTGCTTTTTTATTCAACCTTCAATACAAATATTTCATTTTTTAAATTTTTTATTTTCGGGATATTTTACGCTGTTTGAAATTGGGGCTAATCTTCTTTTCAATAAGACATTCCCAAAAATATCTATCTCCTGACTTATCCTGTTAAGCATCATAAGTACTTTTTTTGCCTGTTCCTTTTTCATCTAATTATATTTTTAAAATTGTCAATTACCGTATTACAAATTTATCTACTCGAGCGTATGATTTACTCCAAGAAAGGTCGTTATCATTGGTTAAACTCCAATGGCTAAAAAAGGTTCACAATAATCCATATTATAATCTGATGCTATTTCTCAAATCAAACCATCGATGTTACGAAACAACGATACCCAATGATGCAGAAAACTCAGACTGGGCCTTTAACAATTCTACATGGATTTTTTGCAGCTCCATCTGTTTATCCAAATCACTCTCCTTTTTTAATTCTTCTTTATTGAGATTTATTAATTTTTTTATTTTGTAAAACTTAATTCTTAAAATATTACTGTAAACAGAGTTTGAAAGCACATCTTCTTCCTTCGGCACAAAAATTTTATACCTTTCCCAATTTTCGCTGATCTCGTGTCTATAAGAAATCAAGTCCAAAACCTCATTCTTGATTTTGATGTCATGGTGATTTTTAAAATAATCTGCATCCACAACATTTCCTTTTTTGAGCTCGTCCTTAAAAATGTTGAAAATATCCTTATAAATAGGAAGCGTAAATTCTATCGGAGCCAGTTCCTCCAAATAATGTTCAACAAGATTGTACTCATCTTCTATCTTATTGAATCCGAAATTTATCAATATCCTGATGGCTTCTTTTTCCTGGAATACAACTGAGTCAAAAACTTCCTTTTGCTGCGCTTTCTCTACCTCTTCTAAAAGTTGTTTTGGTTGTTCGCGGTAGGTTTCCTTTTGTTTTTCTTTTCTTTTAGCAATCAGAATTTTATTGAGTTCGGTGTACAACACCTGCTCTTCCAAATCAAGAAGATTGCTCGTTTCTTTCATGTAAACGGCCCGCTTAACCTGATGTGGAATGTTGGATATACTCGTTATAATCTGATTTATTGTATCTGCTTTTTTTACCGGATCATTATCATGGCCATCGAGTAATAGTTTGGTTTTGAAATTGATGAAATCTTCAGCATTGTCTTTTAAAAATTCCTGAAATCCTTGCCCACCTAGTTTCTTAGAATAACTGTCAGGGTCTTCTCCATCTGGAAAAACAACGACTTTGACATTCATCCCTTGTTGAAGAATCATGTCAACGCCTCTGAGAGACGCTCGGACTCCTGCCGCATCTCCATCAAAAAGCACAGTGATATTTTCAGTGTGTCTGTTTATCAGTTTTATCTGACCATCGGTCAGCGAAGTACCTGACGACGATACAACATTTTCAACACCGTGCTGATGCAGACTGATCACATCGGTATATCCCTCTACCAAATAGCAATTGTCCAGTTGTCTTATCATTCTTCCCGACTGAAACAATCCGTATAAAACATCGCTCTTATGGTAAACGCCTGTCTCTGGGCTATTGAGGTATTTGGGTTGGTTCTTTATATCCTTTAATATTCTGGCGCCAAAGGCAATAGCCTTGCCGGTGGCGTTGTGGATAGGAAAAATTACCCTGCCTCTAAATCGATCGTATTGACGTTCATCTTTCTTTATTATAAGACCAGCCTTTTCCAGCAGATCGGGATTGTAACCACTGGATTTTGCATCACTTTCTAGCGCATTCCACTGATCGAGACTATAGCCCAGCTCAAACTTCTGAATGGTTTCATTCGTAAATCCACGTTCCTTGAAATATGACAGCCCAATACTTTTTCCTTCGTCAGTTTCAAAGAGTGTTTTTTTAAAATAGTCTTTTGCGTAGTTCAGAATAATAAAAAGGCTTTCCCGCTCATTTTGCTTTAAGACAGCTTCGGGAGATTGCTCTTTTTCCTCGATTTCTATACCATATTTTTTGGCAAGAAACTTTAGGGCCTCAACATAGCTTAGCCCATCATAGTCCATAATGAAGGAAATGGCATCGCCTTGCTTTCCCGAGCTGAAATCTTTGAAGTTTTGATTTTTTGGGAAAACAATAAAAGAGGGTGTTTTTTCATCAGAAAAGGGGCTATTGCCTTTATAATGCTGACCCGTTCTCTTTAAAGTCACAAAATCGCCAATAACATCAAGGATGTCCATGCGGCTTTTAATCTCATCTATTGTAATTTGACTTATATTCAATTTCTTCGCTTTTCTAAGATTTCAAAATTAACCCGAATTATTTACATTTATTCTGTCATCAAGTTGATAATTACTTTTATTATTTTCAAGATGGTATCTTAATAGATTTAGATTGAAGCTCAACATTTTTATGGATGCAGAAATAAATTGAAGATATTTGTGGCTTGGTCAGGTTATTTTTATTTAATCTAACTAAATTTAAAATTTTTAGTTAAACATGTAGAATTAGTGCAGAAGATGGCAATAAATAAAGAAGATGTTTTAAAAGCCCTTTCACATGTAATGGATCCCGATCTTGGCAAAGATCTTGTTACTTTGGAGATGATCCAGGATTTAATAATTACAGACAATAAAATTGCATTTTCTGTTGTGCTGACAACCCCTGCGTGTCCTCTCAAAGAGATGTTGAGAAAAGATTGTTTAGACGCAATTGATACATTGGGATTAAAGGATATTGAAGTGGATATCAATATGACTTCTTCTGTCACAACTATCAGGCAGGAAAATTTACCACTGCTGCCAAATGTAAAAAATTTGATAGCCGTTGCTTCAGGAAAGGGCGGCGTAGGCAAATCGACCGTTACATCAAATCTTGCCGTTGCTTTGTCGAAACTTGGTGCCAAGGTAGGTATAATTGATGCGGATATTTTTGGTCCATCAATTCCTATCATGTTTGGATGCGAAGATGCCCAACCTTCCATTAGAAAAGAAGGAGATAAAAATTGGATTAATCCCATAGAAAGACATGGCGTAAAGTTGATCTCTATCGGTTTTTTATCTCATGGAGATAATGCCATAGTTTGGAGAGGCCCAATGGCAAGTTCTGCATTGAAGCAATTTATTGGCGATACCGACTGGGGAGAATTAGACTATTTGCTTTTTGATTTACCTCCCGGCACAAGTGATATCCATCTTACACTCGTTCAGACTTTACCTGTGACAGGAGCAATTGTAGTAACTACCCCACAAAAAATTGCGTTGGCGGATGCAGCCAAAGGTGTTGCTATGTTTCAGCAACCACAAATCAACGTTCCTGTACTGGGTATTGTAGAAAACATGTCATATTTTACACCTCCTGAGTTACCTGATAATAAATATTATATCTTTGGAAAAGATGGCGGAAAAGAACTTGCCCGACAGAAGAACATCAAATTCATAGGTGAAATTCCACTAGTTCAAAATATCAGAGAAAGTGGAGATGATGGTAAGCCAGTAGTATTGAAAGATGAAGTTGTTGCCGGGGCTTTTATGAACCTAGCTAAAAATCTTGCACAGCAAATCGCCATTAGAAATGCAAAGCAGGAGAAAACTAATGTTGTAGAAGTAATTAAATAATGGGAAATAGCAATTCGAAAAAAACAATTCTTCAAAAAGTGGAAGATGCTTTGCAATCCATAAGACCATATCTGGAAGCTGATGGAGGAGATGTGAAAATTCTAAATATTACTGATGAAGGTATTGTTAGACTGGAGTTGCTCGGCGCATGTGGCACTTGCCCAATGTCTGAAATGACGTTGAGAGCCGGAGTAGAAGAGACTATAAAAAGGTCAGTCCCAGAGATAAGTGCTGTAGAAGCTGTAAATATCACAAATCATCACAATCAAAGTGTCTAACTCCCCGGAAGTTATTTATAGACTAATTTTTATCAATACTCGTTTTATCATATAGATTTTTTAAATAATAAATTTCTACTGTACTATAATCAAGTAAATTGATTGATCCAAAATATTTTTTTCCACTATTTATAATCATGCTCTTTTTATTAAGACAAAATTCCTATGCTCAGGAAAGATGCAGCACAATGGAAGCTGACAAATTGCTTAAGAAAAAATATAATTTTATTCCCGACGAAATTGAGTTTGAAAGAAGGTTAGCTGAAAAAATAAAAGCCCGAAGAAACAAACTTGTTCCTTATGGTACCAACGAGGCAGGAGATCCCGACAAAATAGCCATTGTCATTCATGTGATACATAATGGCGAGCCTTATGGAGAAGGAGTCAATATTACAGATGAGCAAATCTTATCACAAATAGAAGTGCTTAATGAAGACTTCCAAAGACAAAATGCAGATACAATAAACACACAGCCCGAGTTTCTTGGTATTGCGTCAAAAATGAATGTGGAATTTGTTTTGGCCAGGCAAACCAAAGATGGCGATCCTACAACAGGAATTCTTCGCACTCAAGGCAACAAAACTTCTTATGGCATCACTGTATCTGAGAGAGAATTATTGTCAAGCTTTAGTCATTGGGATCCGAACATCTATCTTAATATTTGGGTAACTGATCTGACAAGCCCGTTTATTGGTCTGGCTCAATTTCCTGACTTAGATTTTCCTGGTCTTGGTGAAGAACCCAACAAAGATAATGAAGCTACAGATGGGATGGTTGTTGATTTCACTGTATTTGGTTCGGTTGCAAAAGTTCCGGGGCTTGATTTACAGCCTAAATATAGTCTTGGCAGAACATCCACACATGAGGTTGGTCATTTTCTGGGTCTGAAGCATGTTTGGGGTGATGCAACCGGAACAGCAGGTTGTGCGGTTGATGATTATGTCAGTGACACGCCCAACTCATCAAACGACTATTCGGGAGAGTGTACTCCTGCCGATCATCAGTCATGTGGAACAAATGATATGTTTGAAAATTTTCTGAATTATACCAATGATCAATGCATGAATATTTTTACTGCCGAGCAAGTTGTGAGAATGCAAACAATAATGGAGGATGCTCCGCGAAGAGCTTCATTGTTAAATTCCTTTGGTACCGAATATCCAGGAAGCGAATATTTTGATATGGCTATAAATAAAATAAAATCCCCCGGAAAAGTATTATGTGACAATGAGTTGGATATTGTACTCGAGATTAAAAATAATGGAACTATTCCAGTTAAAAATTTCGATATCATATATAATTTAAACGGCCAGGAACAAACCTATACTTATACCGGAGACACCTTGCTTTCAGGCCAGCTTATGGAAATTACAATCAACCAATCAACCATTGACAATGGAAATTACTTCTTGACCGCAATGCTTTCTAACATTCCGGGTGATATAAATGAATCGAATAACAAAAAAGACCATGCCTTTGCAGCAGACAACCAGCAAGATTTTATTCCACTGCGAGAGCAATTCTCAGATGACGATTTGAATTCTACTGGATGGATTACTATAAATGAAGACAATAACATTGGTTGGGAAATTGCTGAAGTTCCTCTAAAAACCAGTGACAATACAGCTGCGTTTATTAATTTTTTTAATTATGAGGATAAAGGCCAGCAGGATTGGCTAATTAGTCCTGCTCTTGATTTTTCAGGAGCCATGGAAGCAAGTCTATTTTTTAGGGCGACATATGCAAAAAATCTGGATTTTAATGACCAGTTGCGCGTGTTGGCCTCTGATAATTGTGGCGTCTCGTTTGATGATATTTTAAATATTTATACTAGCAACGATTTATCAGTTACAAATTCTGAAGAATCTTGGAAACCAAAAGGTCAAAATGATTGGAAAACTCATTCCTTAAATTTGAATAAGTATGCAGGTAAACAAAATATCAGATTGGCATTTTTAGCCATCAATGATTTTGGCAATAACATTTATCTCGACGATATAGAATTATTTGCGACATCAGAAGATGAAGTTGTAAAAACTGCACAAAATAGTTTTACACTTTATCCAAATCCCAGCGATAATGGGAATGTTAAATTGTCATTTAACACCAGCGAAAGGCAGGAGATAATAGTCTTTATTTATGATCAGATGGGGAAATTAATGACAATGAATGAATATCCGAATACGCTAAATCAAACCTACGAATATGATCTTACCGGCCTTAGGTCTGGGGTTTATTTAATATATGCTAAAGGGAAAGATTTTGCGAGGACAAAAAAACTTGTGATTAGCAGGTGATTGGAACTGCACAGTATTTTGGAGATAAAAATTACGCTTTTCCATCTCAATTTTAGGTACATAATATTATTTTTGGGGCATCAATAACCCTGCTATTTAAAAATGACTAAAAAGCTAACAGTTGCAATATTATATGGTGGAAAATCTGTTGAACATGAGATTTCCATTCGATCAGCAAAAAATGTTGTCTCCCACATAGACAATGATTTGTTTAGTCTTGTCTTGCTTGGCATCAGTAAAAATGGTTCTTGGTATTTAGTCAAATCCTTAGATGTGGAAATTGCATCGGGAACTCCTGTTTCGCTTAACCTCGATACTTCCAATCCTCATATCATTGAAAACTTTTCGGGATCAACAATTAAAATTGATGTTGTTTTTCCAGTACTTCATGGTACTGATGGGGAAGATGGAAGTATTCAGGGTCTGTTTACTTCATTGAATTTACCAGTTGTGGGTTCAGGTGTTTTGGGTTCAGCGATTTCTATGGACAAAATAATTTCAAAAAAAATATTGCTGGAATGCGGTGTTCCTGTTGCAGCTTATCTGGAGTTTGACGAATCAAATAAAGACGATATCTCTTTTAAAGAAATCGTTGCCAAAGTTGGGTTGCCATTTATGATCAAATCTGCTGCCCTTGGATCTTCAATAGGTATTTCGATGATAAAATCGCAAGAAGATTTTGCAGGTTCGTTAGAGGATAGCTTTAAATATGGCAATAAAATCATTGTTGAGCAATTTATAAAAGGAAGAGAATTGGAGTGTGCGGTGATGGGAAATGAACAACCAAAGACCACCTTTCCCGGCGAAATCATCATGATTAAAAATTATGATTTCTATACTTATGAAGCCAAGTATCTCGATAAAAAAGCTATAGAAATAAGACTTCCGGCAGCATTGGATAAATCGACAACTGAAGAAATAAGAAGGTTGTCTATTATGGCTTATCAGGCTTTACGATGTGAAGATTATGCCAGAGTAGATTTATTCCTTACCGCGGAAGGGCAAATAATTGTTAATGAAATCAATACGATTCCCGGCTTTACAAGTGCTAGCATGTTTCCGATGATGTGGCAAAATATGGGTCTTTCATTCAAAGATATGATTTCTGAGTTGATCCATTTATGTCTGAATCGATATGAAGCATCAAAAAAACTTGAAACAGATTATCGTAAATTATAATTACCTCTAAAAACCAGGCTGTTGTTTTTGCTGGTTTGGTAAGAGCTTTTTAATTTTCTGCTTTGAGCTTACAGGCCCCGGAACGGTGTCCGGGGACTATCGAGCGCAAGTCCGGGGATTATCGACGGGACACCTAAATGCTTGCTATCTCGTCTTGCCTGTCTATCGAAGTTGTGGTCGCGATGAGTCACTGTCATAATTCTTTGCGACAATTATAGTATTCAGTACATCAATTAATATATTATTTGCTGAATTAGTACATATCGACCATTGAGGTTATATTTTTAGTAAATTCGCATTTTTGAATAAAGTCAACCTGAATTTGTTGTTTTAACGATATGCTGCAAAAAATAATAGGAATATTTAAAGAAAATTCTTGGAGAACACTCTTAACCCATCTTGGATTAATTGTAATTGTATTCGTAGCCTTGATTCTCATTTTCTTCTTTGCTTATTTGCCTTCAACAACAAAGCATGGAGAAACGGTGACAGTACCAAATCTTGAAGGTATGTCGCTACTTGAGATGGATGATTTTTTAAAGAATAGGCAACTAAATTATGAAGTTTCGGATTCTAATTTTGTAGATAAGTATCCTCCACTTACTATTCTAAAACAATTTCCATTGGCCGGTTCTCATGTAAAAGAAAAAAGAAAGATTTATTTAACTATCAATCAAAACCAACCCAATTCTATTAAAATGCCAAACCTGATTGATGGCTCATTAAAAAATGCAGAATTGGTTTTGAAGAGCTATGGGTTGAAAAGAGGAGAAATAAAATACAAACCTGATTTAGCGTCTAATGCCATTCTTGAACAATTATTTAATGGAAAAAACATCGAACCCGGTGACACAATTATGAAGGGATCGGAAATTGATCTGGTTGTTGGAGATGGATTGGGCCGCAGAGAATTTGACGTCCCGCGGTTTATTGGCCTGCCGGTTGATGAAGCCGATTTTTCTATCAAAGGAAGTGGATTAAATACAGGGAGCGTGATCATTAAAGTAATTGACGAAGAAAAAATACTTGAATTGATAGAGCTGGCAAAAGAACTAAACATCGATACAGCCACAGTTATTTTATCCGGTCATGTATTTCAGCAAAGACCGGAAATCGGAACTAATATCCGTCTGGGGCAACAAGTTGATCTTTGGGTTGTGAGTCTGGATGTGGAGGATAGTTTGCAGGTGCTCGAAAATTGGGTAAATAAAAACGATGATGAATCGTTGTCTAATAACTCAAATGAGGAATAAGGTCTCCATCCATATTGTTTTAATTATTTTCTCTTTGGGAATTTGCCATATCTCATTCGGACAAATCATTTTCAAATCCATTGAAAAGTCTACAACAGTTAAAAAAACAAATTCAAGAATAAGCGCTTTCGGGCGCGATAGTACTAAAATCGAACTTCCATTTTGGGACGACTTTTCAAGAACCACTTATACCCCCGATTCTACACATTGGTTTATCGACGAGGGTACATCTATAATATCTCCAAACTTGGGTATTGCACCACCTACCGTCAATGTTGCAGTATTCGATGGCTGGAATGCCCAAGGAACTCCTTATAGTTCGCTGCAACTCGAAGAAGGAGCAGGAGATAGTCTTGTGAGTAAATTTATCGACCTTTCAGGAATAAATCCATTATTATGGGAAACTGTTTACATCAGCTTCTTTTGGCAAAAGGAAGGTCGGGGAGAAATTCCTGATGACATGGATTCCATTAGGCTGCAAGTTATGAATTCAGAAAAAAACTGGATCTCCATTTGGAGTGTAGCCGGCGAGGAAGTTACTGAGACAGACGTGTTCAAGCAAGAAATCATCAAGATAAGTGACGCATCGTTTTTCCACGAATATTTTCAGTTCAGATTCCAATCTTTTGGCAGGCTATCCGGCGGGTTCGACACCTGGAATATTGATTATGTTTATATGAATACCAATAGGCATGCCGGAGATTTGGCCTACGAAGATCGCGCTTTAGCCAATTTGCCAAGCTCATGGCTTACTCAATATTCTGCCATGCCATATAATCATTTTATAATTAACCTCGAGCAAAATCTTCAGCCTACTGAAATTGCAGTTTACAACTTAGATAACCAGGTTCAGCCAATAGAATACTATGCTTTAATCCAGGACTCTGTTAGAATTTATGATGAAATGAATCAGGGTACTCCATTAAATTTAGCTCCGCAATCAACAACAGAAATAGTATCTGAGCCCATAGACCCTACTGCATTTGACACAAACGTAGATTCTATATCGCTATTTCTGGAAACAAAATTTTTCATCAACTCTGGCGACTCTGCCAATTGGCTCAATAAATATGATTTGCGAAATAACGACACTACTTACAATTCTATTTTATTGGATGAAGATCTTGCATATGATGATGGTACTGCGGAATGGGCGGCAGGGCTTTCGCAAAAATCCGGTATGCTGGCCTACCGTTTTGTAATACCAAAAAGCGATGCGATTACGTCACTCAAAATTTATTTCCCTGATTTTGCTCCTTCATCTGCCGGCAAGACTTTTACAATAATTGTATGGGACGATTTATTCCAATATCGCCAGGGGAGATTGTTGACAGAACAGCATATCGTAAAAAAATCTTTGGCAATAGATCAGTTCACAGAATATACGTTTGGCAGGCCGGTGGCCGTATCTGACACATTTTATATTGGATATGAACAATCAGTAGATGATTTCTTTCCTGTTGGATTAGATAAATACGGAAAAACCCAGAGCGGGAATATATTTATAAATCTTGACGGAGTATGGGAACCTTCAAATATCATTGATGGGAATTTGATGATAAGGCCAGTATTCGGATTCAAAAAAGCTGTTGGATTTGAGGATGAAATTTTTAGAGATATAAAGATATATCCCAACCCAAGTAATGGCACCTTTAATATTAAAGGCACTTTTGACCATGCTACAATTTTTGATGTACTGGGCAACACCCTTTTAAACCTTGATGGTGGTAACTTAAACTCAGAGATAAAACTATCCAATCCTAAAATTGGTATGTACTTTCTAAAAGTGACAAAAGACAATAAGGTTGGCACTTTTAAGATTGTAATTAATTAGAGTCTATCCATGAAAAATCTTTATGCTGCCACATTAATAAATACCTAATTTGTAGCATTTTAAATTTATTACCGACATATTTGGCGACAAATTTTTAGCATTAAAAAAATTTAGAATATGACATCTATAGTACCGGCAATTACAGCAGTAGGAGGTTATGTACCTGACTATATATTAACAAATCAGGAGTTGGAAAGATTGGTGGATACTAATGATGAATGGATAACATCGAGAACCGGAATAAAAGAACGCAGGATATTAAAAGGAGAAAATCAAGGCACTTCTGTAATGGCATTGAAAGTATTAAATCAGCTATTAGAGAAAAGTAATACAGACCCCAAAGAACTGGATGCAGTAATACTTGCCACAATTACTCCTGATTATTTTTTTCCAACTACAGCCAATTTGATAGCAACTGAAGCCGGTGCGGTAAATGCTTTTGGATTTGATATGGCAGCAGCATGTTCAGGATTTTTATTTGCATTAGAAACGGGAGCAAATTTTATCAGATCAGGGAATTACAAAAAAATCGCTGTCATTGGCGCAGACAAAATGTCAAGTATTGTAAACTACAAAGACCGAAACACTTGTATATTATTTGGCGATGGTGCCGGAGGTGTGATGCTTGAGCCAAATGAAGAAGGATTGGGAATTTATGATTCAATTTTACGCAGCGATGCTGTAGGCAAGGAACTCATCTATTTAAAAGGTGGTGGATCTGTCCATCCTCCAACGCATGAAACAATTGATGCAGGACTTCATAATTTTTATCAGGATGGCAAGCATGTATTCCGATATGCAGTAAAATCTATGGCTGGAGTTGCCGCAGAAATAATGGAAAGGAATAACCTAAACGGTGACGATATTGCCTACTTGGTACCTCATCAGGCAAATAAACGAATTATTGATGCCACTGCTAGTAGAATGGATGTAGGCCCTGAGAAGGTAATGATGAACATACAAAACTATGGAAATACGACTTCCGCAACCATTCCATTATGTTTATTTGATTATGAAAATAAATTAAACAAAGGTGATAATCTTGTTCTGGCTGCCTTTGGAGGAGGATTCACCTGGGGATCCATGTACCTCAAATGGGCCTATTGAGGTACACTATTTACTTTCCGTACCTTTACCATTCTTGAGATATGCAGGTCCTACCTTCCAACATGGAAGCGAAATTCTTCGCCAGATATTAATAGTTAGTTCGTGAGACGCATTACAATAGGCTGAGTTCAAAAGCTATCTCTCCCCTCTATTTGTCATTTTAGTTTTTTTAGCGTTAGGCATTTGCGTATGCCCATATTGGATAGAGTTATAATATTTCAATTTCTTTTTCCCGGCATGGCTGTTGAAAGAATGTTTGGCTTTACATCCCGAAAAAGCAAGTAGAGCGAGTATGAACAATGCAATTATATTTTTCATTTTTTTCCAGTTGATAATATAAAATTAGTCAATATCTCTTTTTGCTTTTGTTAAATAATAATGGGAATAGCATATGGGTCATGTTTCAAACAATTGGATGTTAAAAGACTATTTTTAAATAATTTATTAGATATATTTTTTGCATTTTTGCATTCATAATAACATGAATTTAATCGTGCTTTTTTTTAGATATTTTTTCTAATCTGGTATTGACCAATTTTTATTTTTTAACTAAATCATAGCTCTCTCTCCAATTTCGTAACAATGGATATTTCATCAATTATTCTTATTATAATATTTTCCGCAGGCATATTGGCCATTGCACTAGAGCATCCGCTTGGCATAAACAAAAGCTGGATCTCAATCTTCACAGGTACGTTTATGTGGATGGTGTTGTCCATCGGAGCAGATCCGGATATGATGCATCTTGCCCTAAAAGATGGGTCTGCAGAAATTTTTGAATTGATCGTTTTTCTCATTGGAGCGATGACCATTGTAGAGATGATGGGACATTTTAGATTTTTTACCTGGATAGAAAATAAGATGTTGGTATTGAATATCTCCAATACGAGTCTCTTTTGGATATTGGGTCTCATCTCTTTTATTGCCTCTGCCCTACTGGACAACCTTACCGCAACCTTGGTCATGATCCAGATAGGAAGGCATTTATATATTAAAAAAGAAAACTTCAACATTTTTGTTATCAATACTGTCATAGCGGCCAATGCGGGTGGCGCCATGTCGCCTGTAGGTGACGTCACTACCATTATGATGTGGTTGGCCGGCAAGTTCAACGCATGGCAAATACTAATCTATGGTGCGCTGCCATCTCTGGTAGCATGGGTAATCCCCCAATACTTACTTACAAAAAAAATTGTGGTAGAAAATAGGTCGGCAAGAAACGTCAAACAAGATACGCTGCCTTTAGAATGGTACATAATTGGACTGGGGTTGATGACTTTTGGTTTAGCGGTGTTGGTTAACCTGCTCCACCTCCCTCCTTTTTTCGGTATATTATTTGGACTGGGAATCGCAGCCATTGTAATCGACTATCGCCTTAAGCATGGTCAACTGGTCAAAAAGGCTAACAAAATCGTGAATGTGATCAAAACCATTGATATGTCAACCATCATTTTTTTTATTGGCATATTGTTAGCAGTACATGCCTTGGGATTTGCAGGAATTCTGACGCAAATAGCAAATATGATTTTTGGGGAAAATCCTGAATCCGATGGACATGCAATCATCTTGGGGCATACCATTTTGGGAATCGTATCATCCATATTTGACAATGTTCCTCTTACTGCAGCCGTGCTCGAAATGCTTCCGGCAACCATCCATTTTAAATACTGGATTCTCCTCGCCATTACAGCTGGTACTGGTGGCAGCATACTTATCATCGGTTCTGCTGCCGGGGTAGCTGCTATGGGCCAGGTTCCCGATCTTACTTTTACAGACTACTTCAAAAAAGGAAGCTTGCCTGCATTTTTAGGTTATATAGCTGCAATCTTGGTTTGGATTTTACAATTTGAAGTGTTAGGATGGTAAAGGAGACTTCTATTAATTCATTGCCGTCATAATATTTTACTCTGTTGCTCTCAGCTCCCGCCTGTCAGTAAAGGCAGGCAAAATCTCAGCGGTAGGTTGTGGTAAATAATTCACACCCCTACAGTTATCCGAATTTGAGAATTTCAGTTTGCTCCATCCCCCCCATTTTTAACTGAGCCCAATTCATTTCTACATCAAAAATGTGCTTTAGTCTTATTGATTATTTGCGGTGTTTTCTTATAACTATCTTTAAAATTTTGTATGTTCATATAAAAAGCTTTTACCGTGAAAAATTTATCTGGGAATAGAAGAAAATTTATAAAAACTACCCTCTGCGGAGGATTGGGAATAGGATTATCCGCCAATTCTCTGGTAGCCAATGGTTCACTAAATTTTACAGAAACAAAAATTGGTATTATTGGTCTTGATACCTCTCATTGTACTGCTTTCACAAAGTATATTCATAGTCTTGACAATGGCTTTAAAGTAACAACAGCATATACCACGATTACCAAAGATATTCCTTCATGTTTTGATCGGGTAGATAAGTTTACGCAGCAAATAAAAGACGAGGGAGTAAAAGTTGTTAACTCGGTTGAAAAATTACTTGATCAAGTTGATTGTGTACTTCTTGAAACTACAGATGGTCGTCATAGGTTGGTACAAGCTGAGGAAGTATTTCAATCTGGCAAACCGGTGTTTATGGATAAACCGATTGCTGCTTCTCTCAAAGATGTGGTCTCAATTTACAATCTTGCCAAAAAGTATAATGTCACTACTTTTTCCAGTTCCGGCACACGTTTTATGAAAAAAGCCCAGGAAGCACGAAGAGGAGAAATTGGTGATGTTCTTGGGGCAGAAACGTTTAGCCCGGTAAGCTATGAACCAACCCATTCAGAATTGTTTTGGTATGGTATTCATGGAGTTGAATTATTGTTTACTGTGATGAAGGCTGGCTGCAAGAAAGTTCGTAGAATTAAAACTGCCTCGACAGACCTGGTAGTTGGCGAATGGGAAGATGGAAGAGTTGGAACATTCCGTGGCATAGTTGAAGGCAAAAAGACATATGGTGGTCAGGTATTTGGTTCTGAAAAAAATAGCTATCTGGGAGGATGGGAAGGGTATGAACCTTTGGTGGATCGCATAATCCATTATTTTAAATCTGGTGAAGTTCCTGTTGAAATGTCAGAGACCATGGAAATCTATGCATTTATGGAGGCAGCAGTAGAAAGTACTAAAAAAAATGGGGATTGGATTACACTTGAATCAGTACTAAAGAATGCAGGATTCGAAGGATAAAATATAATTAGAGTCTTATCATAAATAACCAAATTATATTATGACTATCATTAAACGACGAAAATTTTTAGGCGCTTTAGGAGCAGCTTCAGCCTATACAGCTTTATCTCCAAATATAATTCATGCTGCTCCAAGCGAAAAGATAATTTTGGGAGTTATGGGCCTTGGTGGCAGAGGGGTTAATATGACTGAGAATTTCCTAAAAAGACCAGATGTTGAAGTTGCCTGGCTCTGTGATGTAGATCAGAGAAGATTTTCTGTTGCCAGAGAAGTAGTCTCTGAATATCAGGATAAAGACCCGAAGGTTACCCAGGATTTTCGAGAGGTGTTGGATGATCCAGATGTCGATGCCATTTATATTGCGACACCGGATCATTGGCATGCTTTGGCAACCATTTTGGCCTGTCAAGCAGGAAAAGATGTGTATGTCGAAAAACCGCTGTGTGTAACTCCCTGGGAGGGACAAAAGATGGTAGAAGCAGCAAAAAAATACAAACGGGTAATTCAGGTAGGAAGCCAATCGAGGAGCTCGAAGTATGTCGATGATGCTGCGGCATATGTCAAATCAGGAAAGCTTGGCGATATCCATATTGCCAGAGTGTATCACTTGATGAATTTGAATAATAATCATACCGCTAAAGAAGTAGCTGTTCCTGATGGACTGGACTACGATATGTGGTGTGGCCCTGCGCCAAAACTCCCGTATCGCCCTGGAACATGGTGGAGGGATATGTGGGATTTCAACACCGGTACTATTGGCGGAGATATTTATCATCAATTGGACTTAGCAAGATATGTTTTGGGGAAAACAGAACCAAAATCAGTGTTTAGCTCTGGAGGTGTACAATTTTTTGATGATGGCCGAGAAATACCAGATACACTTTTAACTGAATTTGAATATGATAAACTCACTCTGCATGTGGAAGCCGCACTTTGGACTCCAAATTATAAGAAAACACCTTTCAACATTAGAGATTCAGATCAGTTCCCTAACTGGGAATTTAATAGTACCAAAGTTGAATTGATGGGGACGGAAGGATTTCTTCGCATAGGAAGGCATGGTGGAGGCTGGCAGGTTTTTGATGCTGATGGAGAGATGATTATTTCGGAATATGGCCGTCAAACTAATGAAGAACATATCGGCAATTTTATTGATTGCATCAAATCACGAAACAAAACAAATTCCGATGTGGAAGATGCTCGTCAATCAGCTTTACTTGTGCAAATGGCAAACATATCTTCCCGGGTTGGAAACGAAAAATTGAAATACAGTAAAAAAAACAACAACTTTACAAACTCAGAAGAAGCAAATAAATATATCAGGAGAATGGACCGTAAACCATGGGTAATTCCTGATGTAGTTTAAATTAAAATTTGAAATGACTTTTAAACATTCAATAATTTTAATAACAACTTTCGCATTACTTTTTACGAACGATGCATTTTCGCAGTGGCTGGAAATTTCTAATACTACCATCAAGAAAGAATTTACAGAACAGGCAGGGCCAGAAATTGTAATTGAATTTGATTTAGAAAGCAATTCTATTTCAGAAAATACTCCGGCCTATGTTTTCCTTCAAATAAGTGATGATGGCATTCATTGGCGTCTTGTACCAATTCATTTTCTAAGAGGAAATGGCTACGACATTGTATCTTCCAAGGGGCATAAGAAGATTTCGTGGTGGGGAGTAGAAGAATTGGGGTACGACAATTTGGAAACAAAGGATATTAAAGTACGAGGAATTCAAATGGTCAGAGTTCCTGGAGGAGAGTTTATAATGAAGGCTTATCCCGGAGGAGGTAAAGACCCTACAGCTAAAATGCCTTCCAATACCAGTATTGAAGAGTTCTTTATTGCAAAAAATGAAACTACTATCTCCATGTATGCTGATTATCTAAATGATAAAGGCAGGAAAGGTTTTGGATGGAACAGAAGAATGAAAGACAGTCTTAAATGTGGGATCGTTAGAGAAGGGACCGAATCTAATTATAAGTATAGGGTCATTATTAAAAGAGAGAATTATCCCATCAATTATGTGTCATGGTACGATGCTGTCTCTTTTTTGGAGTGGTGCGGACTTACTTTGCCAACAGAAGTCATGTGGGGAAAAGCATATGTTGGCGGAATTTATCTCGACGGGGATGATGCGAAAAAGATTAAGAATCCGCTCCCTGAAAGAAAATTTCCCTGGGGAAACGATGCTCCCGATGCAGGTTCAACATACCGATGCAATTTCGATGGAATCGAAGATGGGTTTTCGAAGACCTCTCCTGTAGGAACTTTCAATAAATATGACAGCCCCTATGGAGTAAGTGATTTGGCAGGAAATGTAGCGGAATGGACATTGGACTGGTACACAACATCCTTTCATGTAGGAATAGATGGATTTAGGATGGTAAGAGGTGGCTCAAGAATGGCGATGCCCGTAGC
>VAPM010604925.1_pt1 | contig 22223 bp, 15 predicted proteins | sample 3395091 | NCBI WGS metagenome assembly VAPM01 (sample SAMN08290445, study PRJNA428436) | hydrothermal vent metagenome | isolation source: Deep-sea hydrothermal vent chimney 3 | place: Pacific Ocean: Juan De Fuca Ridge
AATATACGGTTGGGCCAGAGGACGACACGGATCTGATCAGACCAGGATGGAAAAAGAAAAAAATGCTCAGGAGCCATCCCTATCACTAGCCAAAGAGCAAACAACGGTATCGGCTGGTTTCTTATATTGCTGCATAGCTGCTCCAACCATTTGTGACGGGAAGCCCTCAATAATAAGCAAAAAAAACCTCAAATCAACAGGACCTAGGCCTCTGCTTCGGATTAATTAAGAGGAAATTTCTTCCGCTTCGATTGTGCTTGCAAACACCTTGCGGACGGCATAAATAGTCTTATTCTGAGCCTCATGGTACGTTCTGGCCTGCAGTTCACCCAGAAGGCCCATGGAGATGAACTGCATTCCCATGAAAATCAGGAGAACGGCCAGAAGAAGGAGGGGACGATTCCCCAGTGGAATGCCCAAAAACTGCCGTTGAAAGGTCATAATTAAAGCAATGGAAAAGCCAAGAAGGCCGCAAAGAATGCCGAGCAAACCAAAAACCTGGATAGGTCGGGTAGCATAGCTGAGAAGGAATTTAACGGTCATCAAATCCAGGATAACCCGGATGGTTCGAGTTATACCATATTTGGAGGTACCAAAACGCCTCGGCCGATGATTAACCTTGACCTCGGCAATACGGCTGCCCATGCCGGAGGCTATGGCCGGTATAAACCGATGCATCTCGCCGTAAAGCCGGATTCCCTTGGTTATCTCCTTGCGAAATATTTTTAGGGTGCAACCATAATCATGAAGATGAACACCGGTGACCTTGGAAATGATCTTATTGGCTATCATTGAGGGAAGTTTACGATTGATAAATGCATCCTGCCGATTATAACGCCAGCCGCTGACCAGATCATACCCCTCATCCATCTTTTCAAGCAACCCGGGAATATCATGGGGATCATTCTGCATATCCCCATCCATGGTAACAATTACCTCACCGGTTGCATAGTCAAAGCCTGCGGCCATTGCCGCTGTCTGGCCGAAATTACGTCGAAAGCTGACCACGATTACCCGGGGATCCTGTTGTTGAATCCTTTCAAGAAACTCCAGGCTGCGATCACTTGAACCATCATCGACAAAAACAATCTCATAGGATCGATCAATCCCCTGGAGTACCTCTTTCAGCTCATCATATAGAAGCTGGATGTTTTCTTCTTCATTATAAATGGGGATCACAACGGATAGCTTCACAGGCTCTCTCTCCATGATTACGGTTCAGGTTATTGCAGATATATATCAGGCCAGCAGTCATTACCGGTATGATAGCTCAGACGCACAGCCTCCCCGGCCGGACTGCCGATTTGCCAGAGAAAAATTTCATAATCGGCACGGTCGTGTTCGTGACCGCCCGTGCTGGCTCCATATACCAGGAAATTACCCGAATTGGCAACCTTAGGAAAATATTCATGGCTGTACTCCGTAGGAGAATCAAACCAGAGAGAACGATTCAAGGTCTCCGGGTCAATCTTATACAAAGCATTTTTCATCCTGCCGCCATGATCCACAGCATAGAGATAATCGGAATCCGGAGACCAGTTGAGTTGACAGCCCTCTCCCACCTTTCTGATCAGTTTCTTTGTGTCAATTAAAAAAGTGCCCCTTTTGCCACCCCGCAGAGTAACGGCAAGTTCATTCCGTTTATCACTCAGCACAGGGGTTTCCAGAAGTACGGAGGCGGACAAGGCAATGTTTTTTCCTGTCTCAAATAACACAGACTCTTTTTTCGTGACAAGGTCATATTCTACGAATTGATTTCCCTGCCGCTGAAAACGTATCTTTTCGCCATGTTCCGACCAAGTCGGCACATTACCGTTGCGGGCAACAAGCTCCTCCCTGCCGGTTTTCAAGTCAAACAGATAAACATCCCAGAGCAAAGGATTTCGTTGAGACACCCACGGGATCTGCGAACGACAAAAAACAATCCGGGTACCATCCGGAGAAATTCGAGGGAAATATTCAGTATGGGGATTCGTAGTCAATCGGGTCAACTTCTGTTCAGGAAGAGACAGCATGACAATATCATGGTTACCGAAACGGTTACTCGACCAGACCACAAAGCCATGCAGTCCGCTTAACAGTGGTTCTGAAAGTACATCCGTGCCTCTCCGGGCGGGGATACCTGGTTGCGGGGCGGTGAAACTGCCCATTTTCATAATCTTTCTTGCTTGGATCCCGAACAAAAGGAGACCAACAACAAGAAGGGCAAGTGCAAAAAAAACATACCGTCCATACCGCATTTCAGAGACAGGTCCGGAACGGGTATGCTGGCGGGAAACAACAAAGAAAAAAATAATCAGAGCGCTGATCCCCAATGAATAATCAATACACTGGCTCCACATATGCAGAGCAAGCATGATAAGACCGGAGGTAACTTTTTCCGCTCCAAGGGCAATCATTGCCAGTGCTCCACCGGCCTCATAGGTACCAAAACTCATAAATGTGGGTACCGGCAGACCGGCTGCGGCCTCAGCACTGACCAGAGAAATGAGGACCGGGGCCGGACGGGTATCAATTCCCTGGAAACTCGGCAGAACTACGCCTAGAAAAATAAGATACAGCCCCACGTACTTGGCAACACGTACCCCCAGAGACAGCAGCAGTAACTGGATAATGACACTACGCTTTCGCACCTGCTGCAAGGTGGTTGCAGTATCCCTGACAAGCGCGGCTAGCCTACTGAGGAGCCCTTCCCTTCTTTCTTGAAGCCGGTTAAGCCATCTTCCGACAGCTGCCATTACAGGGAACAGAAAGGCCAGCAGGGCCATACTGACAAAACCAACCACCAGCAGCGTACCAATGAGCCATGGTTGCAGCTCCGTGACGACCAGTTGCCAGGCGAGTAACCCTGTAAGCAACAGACCAAGGGCAATCAGATCAAAGACAAAGCTAATGGACAGGGAAGAGATACAGGCTTCCATTCTGACCGTATACCCCCGGTTCAGCATGGCCACATAACTCAATTCACCCAGCCGCGCCGGCAGCATATCAACAAACATGTTTCTGCTCATGGAGACCAGAACCATATGAAACAACCCGGGAACCCGTTCTTCCGAGGTCCTGAGAATAATCTGGTAGCGAACCGCCCGCAGCAGAGATTGCACCAAGCCGGCAACAAGATAGCCACCTACAAACAACAAACTTGTTGAACGTACGGCCGCAACTATTCTCGGAAGAACAGCAAAATCTACTGACCCAACCAGGCTATTGAGCAAAACCGCCAGGAGCAGCAGGGAAATCCCAAACGAGAACAGGATATTAAGAAAAAATCGTCTGTCAAAGCCAAAGGTCATAGAACTGAAGCCTCAGGCCTGATTAGCCGATGACGACGACTGCCCACCATCGGATTCAGACATGCGGGAGACTATTCGGACCAGATACACCAGCCCCCCCAGAAGGGAATAACACACAGACATCGCCAGAAATAACAGCGCCATGGACCGGGTTTGAATATCCGTCATTCCTGCCCAACCGAAAAAAAACACATAGCCCGCATCCCGCAACCCAATACCATTAATAGAAAGAGGTAACACCTCAAGCAACGCAACAAGTGGAACAAAGGCACTGAAATAAATAAAGGGCACGGTAGCATGCAGTGATAACGACAACAGGTACACTATACAGATAACAGAACACTGAAAAACAAATGAAATGGCCATTACCCATACAAGGAGAGTGCGGTCTTTGCCATAGCAGGAAAAGGAAAGAAACAGTTTATCCACCAGGATTTTAAGAACAGTAATACGATCCAGTCGCGTCACTCTTAGAAATATCTTGACAGGTGTCTGCTTGAAGAGAGCGACCAGAACCAACCCGACAAGAACCAGAATCAATAATGGTCCCAGAAAGAAAAGCAGCTCGCCAAAGCGAAAGGCGACAAGCACCGATGACAACAGGCCAAGAATGACCAAGGCAAGGAATCCGGAAACTCTGTCGGCAAAAACCGAGGCAGCAGTTCGTACTCCTTCCTTGCTCTGTCGGGCAACATCATAAATCCGGTAGGAATCCCCCCCTATATTGGAGGGGAGGAACATATTATAAAAATTTGCGATCATATAGGTTCCCATCAGAGTGACATAGGGTACATGAACGCCATCAGCACGCAAAAACAACTGCCACTTCAGGGAACTGAGGAGAGTATTGAAAACTAAAAGTATAAAAATAGGCAGCATATACCAGACTTCGACCGAGGCCAGCATACCTTTTATATCGCTGATAGGAATCTTGCGATACAGCAGGTAAATCAAGCCTGAGCTCATCAGGAGTTTTACCAGGAACAGTGCTTGTTTTTTCATCTTCATGTTCTTGTCCGTACCGTCCGGGCAGGAACCCCCATATTCACGCTGTTTTTCGGCACGGAACAGGTCACGACAGCCCCGGCTGCCGCCACACTGCCGCTGCCCATTTTTACGCCGCCCAGTATCGATACATTGCCGCCCAGCCAGACATTATCCTCAAGAATCACACCACCATCGTTTTTAATACCCTGCTTGCGAATGGGGACATCAAGTCGATCCATATTGTAACTGCCGCCGCCGATAACAAGGCACCGTTGTCCAAGAATGCAGTCCCTGCCGATATTCACGGGGCAATCATTGGTGGACTGAATAATGGTCTGCGCATTCAAACCGGTATTATCGCCAATTGTAATTGTACCGTTTTTGCAGGACAGCATCACCCCGTTTGAAAGGATGACACCATCGCCCAGCACAATAGAATTCCATGTTGAACCATGGCGACCGTCCAGGATGCAGCCCTCGCTGATAACCACCGACCTGCCGAGATGAATACGGCCGGGGTGACGAACAACGATTCCCGAAGCAAACATACAACCCTTCCCACACGTTCCGAACATCCGCGGCCAAAACACTTTTCGCAAGACCATCCCCAAGGCACCGGGTACTGGAGCCAGCACCATGCAGAACTCGTAATAACAAAAAGCCCACAGCGACAAACTGCCGACAATGACCTCCTGATACTTTTTCAACGGCGAGCCCTTGGCGGTTATGGCAGCATGAGTCTTTTCCATAGAATTGTACTCCGGACGGCAGGATCCACCTCCTTATAAATATCCTTGCTCTTTATACCAGTCAGCAGTCCGTTGCAATCCTTCATCTAATGATACCGAAGGGTTGTAACCCAGATCACGTTTTGCCTTACTTATATCAAACGCCCGGTTCTGACGATACCAGTCCACCCGGCGGGGAAAAATTGGTGGTTTGACATGAAATGGTTTACAGGCCTTCTCACAGATATGACCGGCAACGATCAAGGGCAAAAGAGGATAATGAGGAATCTTTACCTCCACCCCAAGGGCCTTTGCCGTACGGCGAACAAGATCCTCAATGCCGACATACTCTTCATCAGCAATCAGATAGGCCTCGCCATCCCCCTTACCCTCTTCCTGGGCGAGCAGCATGGCATCAACGAGATGATCAATGTAGAGTGGATGATACAGGGTTTTTCCACTACCGAACATGGGAAACATTCCCTTGTTGACCCGCTTGAAAATCATGAAAAAACGTTCCGGATCACCGGGCCCGTAAATGGCAGCCGGACGCAGAATGACGCAGGGCATTCCCTGACGATGATATTCCATGACAACCGGCTCCGCCTTGTATTTTGTCTGCTGATAGTAATCAGCAGCATTAATTGGCGCGGTTTCATCAGCCGGTGGATTCTCGACGTTACCATGCACACCACAGGTGGAACAGTAGATAAACTTTTTCACCCCTGCATTTTTCGCTGCCTCAAGAACGGTACGGGTACCGCCGATGTTGACTTCATCGTAGTACGAATTGGGCACGTCAAGCTCCCTGAATGCAGCGGCCATATGCTGGACAATATCTACCCCATCCATACATTGCGTGACAACGTCTTGCTCGGTAACCGAACCAATAACGACCTCTGCCCCCCATTGCCGCAGCTCTTCAGTCTTCAATCCTTCCTGATAGTCAAGAGCAACTACTTCGTGGCCCTCATCAAGCAGACGTCGTACAAGCGCCTTGCCTGTAAACCCGGTTCCCCCGGTAACAAGTATTTTCATAGAGTTTACCTCAATCATTCAGCGGTCACGGAGTGCAACAGCCCACTCCTCTGTCACGATATACTTTACATAGGTCGACATGGTTTGATCATAATCAACTAAAAAAACGATCATGCCAGATGGCAACATTGAGCAGAGCCCACAGCACATGGTTATGATTCTGTTTTTGACTACAATGTTCAGCAATAAGTCGATCAATATAATTGCCGTCCATGGTTTCATTGATAACAGTGGAACTATGCAGCCGATCAATCATGTACTGCTTTAATTCCCCTCGCAACAGATGCTTGACAGGGAGGCTGTACCCCTGTTTCCCCCTGTTGACGATAGTATCCGGCAGCAGGCCGTCAAGGGCCTTTCTAAAAATATACTTGGTGGTCATTTTGTTGAGCTTCCAGGATCCGGGCAGCGAGGCCAGGAATTCCACCAGTACATGATCAAGTAACGGAACACGAATCTCCAGAGACGAAGCCATGGACATCCGGTCAACCTTCATCAGCACACTGTCGGTCATCATAAACCGCATATCAAGATAAATCTCACGATTGACCTGATCAGTGGCGTTACATTTTCGGTTCAGCTCACGTAATTGTCGAAATGGATCCATGCTGATCCCTTCTCGAAAAGATCGCCTAAAAAGCTGCTGCTCTAGGCTTTTGTTCAAAAAATACTGCCAGCGCAGATGCCTGGCCTCCGGATCAAGATTAGCCCCCTCGACAAAACGCTTAAGCATGTTGATCGCCCCTTTTTTCTGAGGCTGATCCGGCAGCATTCCTGTTACTCTGCCTATTACTTGTCGACGTAGTGAGGCTGGGATATGAGAAAAATACGAATCCATACGGCTGGCTTTAAAGCGGTCATAACCGGCAAAGCTTTCATCCGCACCTTCCCCGGAGAGGCAGACCGTCACATGCTCCCTGGCCTGTTTACAAAGCAGATAGAGCGGGACGGTGGACAGGTCAGTCATAGGTTCATCCAGATACCAGAGCGTCTTTTCCACATAATCCGCATTCAGGGCATCAAGAAGCAACACCTGGTGATCGGTCTCGCAGTGACGGGCCACAATTTCAGCGTAATCCAGTTCGCTGAAGCTCTTGTCTTTGTAGCCAATGGTAAAAGTCTTTAATGGACCGCTGATATGCTTACGCATCAGGGCAACCAGACAGCTGGAATCCAGACCGCCGGAAAGAAAAACACCTAATGGAACATCACTGACCAGATGACTCTTCACCGCTGTATCCAGATGGTCGCGCAACTGCTCCACTGCATCATCAAAGGAGGGCAGCGGTCCGGAAGGCTGGAAGTTCATGTCCCAGTATTGCTGCACGTCAATATTGCCGTTTTCAAACACCAAGTGGTGACCGGCCGGCAACTTGTGGATACCGGCGAACATGGTCTGCGGAGCCGGGACAAATTCAAACCCAAGGTAATCATACAGGGCCTGGGTATTCACCCGACGCTCCACCCGCGGATCCTGCAGAATGGATTTAATCTCCGATCCAAAGAGCAAGCGGCCTTTTGCAAAGGTATAATATAAGGGTTTGATCCCGATTCGATCCCGAACAAGGAGCAACCTTTTTCTACGCTGGTCATAAATGGCAAAGGCAAACATACCGCGAAGTTTTTCAAGAGCATCCAGACCGTATTCTTCATAGGCATGAAGAATGACTTCCGAGTCGGTTCTGCTCTTGAACCGATGCCCTTTTTGCATTAGTTCTTCGCGTAATTCCTTAAAATTATAGATTTCGCCGTTAAAAACCAGATGGATGGACTCGTCCTCATTGGACATCGGCTGAGAGCCATTCTCACTTAAATCAATAATTGAAAGACGACGGAAAGCCAGTGACATCTCATCACAACAGAAAATCCCTTCCTGGTCAGGCCCCCGATGGGTAATCTGCGTGGCCATTGCCTTGGCTAACGCTTCATCATTCCAACTAAATCCACAAATTCCGCACATGAGTAACCGCCCGCACAGACACTGATTCACAAAAAAACCGACCTGAAACGGTCGGCATACTTTCAATTGATACGTAAAAAGAATCCTTTAGGATACCTTACTTTCACCATGCGGGCAATACTTCATGTTTGAAAATCACAATTTTGCCGTTGAAGGAGAAACCACTTGCCGATAGACAGCTCTAAGAGATTGCCCCACAGCAGTCATAGCATATTTCGAACGTATAATTGCTTTTCCCTGTGCCCCCCGGTGGACAGCCTCTTTATCATCTAGAGCGGCAATGATCGTGCCGGCCAAGGAAGCAGCCGAAATCTCCGGGGCGTAGAACCCCAGTTCGTTTAAAAATTTTCTATTATTTACGGTATCAAAACAGACAATCGGAAGTCCTGCCGCCATATAATGAAGCAGCTTACCGCTTGCCTCCCCGCTGTCACTCTCCTTGGGATCAAGAGCGATATCTCCCACTGCCAGCCAGTTGGCAAGGTCGGCATAGGCAACCTGACCGGGCAGTAAGACATGATCGCTTAACCCGTATTTTTCCACCTTTTCTGCTATCGCTCCCAGCGGATATCCGACAAGAACGAAAAACAGTTCATCCCGACTTTCGCAGAGTATCCTCATTGCATCAAGGATATATTGAACTCCCTTTCCAGGCAGCAGGGAGCCTGTATATAAAATAATCTTTTTCCCGGCAGGAATGCCCAGTTCTTGGCAAACATGTGTTTTATCCCGCTCCATAAAAAAAATGTCCGGAACCACATCCTGGAGTAGTGCTATTTTAGCAGAATCGACATTGAACCTAGTCAGCAGTGTCTTCCTGCTCTCCTCAGATGAACAAAAAAAGAAATCAGGCATACGACAAATCAGGGATTCAACCAGCACAGTGATACGAGTCAGCAGGCGCCCGGTCTTCAAAGTGCCGTAACTGACAAGTTCACCGCTCAGACTGCCCTGCATATCCATAATCAGGGCCATACGACGGCGGAACAGCAAAATTTTAACGGCCCAGCCTATCAACGCTCCTTCATGCAGATGACCGTGAAGAATCTCGGGTTTTTCCAGCCAACAGGTTTTCAGAACCAGAAAAAAAAGCAGTATATCTGCGGGAAATTTAAACAATGAAAAGCCGGCATCAAGTTTCCGGTATCCTGGGATACGGCGAATGCGCCGGATATCCATTCCCTGAACATCTTGACCGAGATGATATGTACAGAGGAGTACGGTTACAGGATGTCCGTACAGGGCTTCTATCTCATTGCGGATCCGGATATGACAGCCCCGGTCTGCAAAAAAAGGCGTCGGGGCAATATGGAGGACTTTTACAGGTTGTGATAACTGCACGGGTATGCCTTAAAGGTACTCATAATGCGCCTTAACAGCATCAATCTGTTGTTGTTTCTCGACCTCATCCCACAAGAGCAGGTCACCCATTAAATCCGCACAGCGTTGCATGGCTTCATCACCAGGGTAGCCGATGGTACCAAGACCTGTACGACGAAAAATTACATCTTCAAGCATGAAAGCCATCTCATGACGAACGGCATAATCAATTTCTATTGCCAAGGTCTCTCGATTCGGGCAGACCTTAACAAGCATTTGCTTTTCTCTTCCCTGCTCAACCAGTTGATCAATCTTACGACCATAATTACACAATAGATGCTGAACCGCCTTCTCCGACAACAATTGAGAATATTTATCGACGCAGAGGGCTGTAAAGTTTTTTATATCTGTAATTTCCCCTTCAAGCAGCTGCGTTTCAATGGTGCGGCAAGCCGGAATCTTTTGCTCAAGTTTGGATGCAACCAGATCTACACATTGCTCGGCCACATTTCTAGCTGTTGTAAATTTAGCGCCCAGGGCCGTCACAATCCCCTGGATCCCATCTTGTTCAGCATGGTCAACGACCTGGAATTCTCCTGTCCCCTGATATGTATCAGGCTTGATCTCACGGGCAATAATAGGGTAAATACCAGTAAAGGCATAACGAACATCCGAGACTGTCAGGTGCACTGAAGGAAGTGTTTCGTTGATATCTCTCAGAAAATCATTAATGTCTTTTGCCGTCACCCTGATATTGTCAAGTTTTTCCGTTAATGGTACATTGGTGGTTCCGATAAGCGAACAGTCCCGCCAGGGAATAATAAAAAAATGTCGGCCACCGCGGTTAAGAAACCCTTCCATCTTCTTCTTTGTTGTCAAAGCCATTGCGTAACGTGGCTCAAGCTGACGGGTCACCAGGTGAACGCCTCGGGAAAAACCGGTTAATTTATGATGCAGCCTCAAACCGGGTACAGTCTCATTGATGGCCTGCACATATGGCCCGGCAGAGTTAATGACCAATCGAGCCTGGAGTTGTAACTCTTTACCTGTCAGGCAATCCTGGGCCAGGGCTCCGACCACTCTTCCCCCCTCCATCGTCAGTTGTTTTACCTCCAGATAGTTGGCAATTACCGCCCCGCTTGCAACTGACGTTTTCAAAAAAGCCAAGCTCATCCGCTCAGAACTATGCATATGTGACTCATTTAATACCTGAGCACCGGTTAATCCCTGAATTGATGAGAGCATGGGAAGTTTCTGCAATACCTCTTTCGGGGAAAGAAATTCCCGGACCGGGGGCTGTTTTTCAGCGTCATGAATCAGACCTCCTAACCCGGCACAACAGAGCCTGTAAACGAACATGGCCGACTTCATAGCCAGACTTCCTTTGGCAGCTGGGCTCTTCTCCGTAGGAATCAGAAAAGGTACCCACCTGGTCAGGTGAGGGGCCAAATGTTGAAAAACTGCTTGCTCTCGAGCGGATTCCCGGACCTTCCAGACCTGGCCTTTGGCCAGGTAACGAATACCTCCGTGAAGCAACTTTGATGATGCCGAAGAGGTGCACGCGCCAAAATCATTCTTTTCTACCAGAGCAACGGATAATCCGCGCAAAGATGCGTCATGGGCGATGCATGCACCGGTGATGCCACCTCCGATCACCAGCACATCATAGCGCTTATTTGATAGTTGGTGTACGTTTCGTTGCATGTTTGCCTCGCAAAAGCATCAAAAACGGGAGGGCCTGTCCATCCACTCGTCCTAAATGCTCAATCTCAATTCGATCAACCAATATATTAACCTGACGGTTAAAAAATACGTTAAAACTCACTTCATTATTCCGGTTCAATGTCATGTCAACGGATATGGCCTTATACTGTTCTCCGGAAATTTCTTCAAAGCCTACCTTGCGCGAGGCGAGAACGGTTTTATTTTCATTCGTGGTAACACTAAGCTCGGCAACTGTTTTCTTTTTCGGATCAACGGGCTCCACTGAATCGGATTTTAAAAAAAAGGTCACCTTATATCTTCCCGCAGGATACCGTCGAAAAGGGCCATAGATCATACGTCCGGCAGGATCACTGGCGGCTTTTGCCCTAACGGCTTTGCCCGAAGAAGCCTTCTTGTCATGTACGAGAAAGCCGGTATCACCCAGCAGACTTTCTGCTTCGTATAACGAATCAAATCCTTCCTGATCACCACAAGTCAGGACAATTTTCTCCAGCCTGAGATCAGCATTTCCCTGGAACCAGGTTCTAAATTCCACCCTCCTGAATCCCGGCACTGAAAAATCCAAGGTAAAATCCTGGTATTTTGTGTCCTCAAAATCTTGCCCTGTCAGTTCACGCTGAGTCAATATCACCTGTTCTTCATGATTAACATAGGTCGAGACATCCACCCGGGCAATGACCTGATGGCTGCCGGGCTTATCTGTACGGAGACGAAAGTATACCTGGTAGTGGCCGGCCGGCAGCTCCTCGTAGGGCCCATAACTGAGAAAATGGGTCTTATCCTTTCCGGCAATCGCGGTCAACACCTGTTTTCCGATGGTCAAATCCTTTGTCAGCTGTCCGGTCACGTGAGGCAGAGCTGAGGCGTTATAGACGTTGGGAATAAAGAATCTACAGGTGGATTTCTGCGTTTCACCAGTACTCTCAGGAACCTGATCAACCAACCTGAACAGGTACAGCTTCCTGTTTACACGCTCCAGTCCCGGCAGACGCATTTTGTTTTCAATCGGTATAAACTCCAAAAAAGGTGAATTCATCAACCGGCGCACGGTAATATGCGGAGGAAAAGGACTGACCTTACGAGGAAAAACATCTGGATTGTCATGTACCGTTATAAAACGTACACCCATCTTTTTTAACTGCACAAACTGCGACCTGTTCAAAAAGCCCATATTCAGAGTCGCAAGCGGTTTATAGACGGTATCAATGTACGCTTGGGTAACAATGGGAGTATATCCATTGACACGACGAATTTTATCCAGAGTGATATAATATTCGTAGAGTGAAGATTGATGGGAATCCCCAGGCCAAAGGGGAATTTCCAACAACAATTTATCATCTATGTTCTTTTTGATATAGCTGTAAATTGTCTGGCCGCGATCCAGATTTGTCAAAGCAATCGGTTTGCCGGCGCCAAAATCATACCAAACCAGACCAACTAACAGGAGGTAAAAGACCAGGCCTACCAGTTTGCCACCTCTCCCAGCTCGGCGCTGCTGTAAATCCCGGATGGCAAAACCAGAAAGAATGGCCCCGGCAAGAAAGGTAAGGGTCATAATACGGTCCGGGACGCGTGGATAGTTAAAAAACGGAAAATAATCAAAAAACAAAACATAGAGCGAGGAGGGGCCGAACGACAGGCCGGCACCAAGAATATAGCTAAGAAAAAAGATACAAAGGAAAAAGCTTACAACAATAAATTGTTGCCCGGTCCATACCTTTTCCCGATAAACCGTCCGGCGGATAAGCAAGACCAGACAATATAAAATCAAAAACAGAGGAACAATGCCGAGATAAACGTCGGATCCCTGCATATACAAATCATGCAATCGCGGGCTGAACAGCTTGACATCCTGAATGGTCCGGCCGCCATGGGCAACCGAACCGGTAAAAAAAAGTTTTTTTGCCAGTAAGACCCAACCCACCGAAAGAAGCAAGCCCACAAATACCGGTGAGACTCGAAGTAAAGGGCGCAGCCCAAACCACCTTTTCAACAGGTGCATTTGTAAGTGCCCACTGCTACCATATCGTTTCCAGGCCTGCCGACTCACAAATGGAACCAAGACCAGGAGCAAACCTGAAAGTATCACATTCAGTATGTCAACCTTCAGGGAGATGTTCAGGATATAGAAAGGAAGAAGATTTAATGGCAGTAAACTCAGTGCGACTATTCTGCTTCCTGCCTGCGGGGAGAGGTTAAAGCCTTCAGCCAGTAGGAAGGCTATGAGCAGGAAAAAAGAGAGGGGAAGCAATGGATAAAGACATAATATGACCCAGAAATCGGTAGTCAGGAGTCCATGGTGATATATCAAGGACGACATGCCCTGATAAAATATCGTTAAACTGATAGCGGTGAGAATGAGGACCACCGCCGGCCACCACTTCCACCTCTGCTCATATTCAGGAACGTCTGCCGGTTCTTCCTGATCTTCAAGCTGCGTGGTTTCCCTGAAAAACAAAAACCGAAAAGGGATATAGCAGCCAAGAAATACACAGAAATAATAAATGAGATGTACTTCAAGGAGACTGAGCCAGAAAAGGAGCAGCCCGCAAAAACTTGCCGACAATACACTCTTTTTATCCACTGCTCGATCAAGAAAATAAAGGATGGCCGGCAGCAGATAGAAGATGAAACCGTTAAGATGCCCCCCCATCACATTGATAATTCGGATGGGAACCAGAGTATAGAGCAACGCGCCTAGCAATGCCCCTGCCTTGCTGCCGGTATATTGTTTGACCAGCAGATAGGTAAATAGACCGGTCAGTATATAGGAGAGCAGGATCAGTACATTATATGCAGCAATATCACCAAGGGGTGAGAATAACATGTGCAGGAAGTACAGAGGATACATGTAGAGTCCATCAGGCGGCTGGGATGCCATCATATTGAACTCATAGGGGTTATGCATAAAAGTGAATCCAGCGCCAAAGAGATTGTCCCGGAGGAGCCAGAACCAATACATCAACTGCAACTGATCACCCGGTTGGTTCAGGTACACCCGGCCGGCGGTGGATTTAAATGGAATAGCCGAAAAAAAATGCTCGGCAAGCGGCCAGGTGGCCACAAGTGCAACCAACAACATAAACAGAGAAACAGCACTGATTTCAACAGATATTTTCTTCATGAATACAGTGATATTTCAAGCTGTTGATTCCATGCGAGCCAACAGGCTGTCAAGAATGGGAAGAACATGGGCGGGCAGAAAATCCAGTCGTCGTTCAGTTTGAGCGGCAAGGACATCTCCACGCAACTTTTTATTGTGAACCAGCAGACAGGCAAGTGCGGCCAGCTCTTCCGGATTATCTTTGCCGGTAAATAAAATCCCTCCCGGACCAAGGGTTTCGGGGATAGCAGAACTCTTAAAGGCCAAGACAGGAATATCGAACCACATTGCCTCAATAAACGGAACCCCAAACCCCTCATGCTCACTCATGGACCAGTAGAGATGGGCTGTACGAAAATAGGCATGCAGGTGGGCATCATCGACCTTGCCGGCAAAGAACACATCACCACTCAAACCGCGATTATTGATAAGCTCAAGGAGGTGCTTTACATACGGATCTTTCTCGTCATGACCGCCGACCAGCAGTAAGCGGGCACCGGGGTCAAAACGACGGTACAGTGAAAATGCCTCAATCAGGTCATGCTGACATTTATTGGCAATAATACGGCCGACAAACAGAATATTGGTTCGTCCATCTTGCAGTTCGTACATCCAGTGAATCGGTGCAGGAATGTTCCACTTGGCGGGATCTACGCAAATTGGCATGACTTCAGGGTTTACAAAGCCATGCTGCTGCAGCTCTCCGGTATTGAACCGTGAAACCCCGGCACTGACCGGAAAAAGTTCGGCAAGCCGAGGCAACATTTCCAGCCCCTGCCGGAGTTGATCTGCCAGACCGGGATCAAAATCCTCAACAAAAGCAGGGGGTGTGATATTGTGATAAATCAGGCAGCGCGGCCCCCGCAGCGTATTAAGAAAAGGCATCAACCCGGAACCGATTGAATGATGGTATATGACAGCATCATCGGCTGACAACGTACCCTCTCCAAAGAGCTGAGCCTCATGGGTCATGGAAGGGTCAATGGTTTCGGTATAAATAACCGACTCATATCCCCGGCCACGTAAATAATCTCTGATCAGTATGGCCTGATTGGAAATGGCGTCGCCAAAGGCAAAACCCGGTAACAGCTGGTGCACAGCCTGTAATTTTGTTTTATCGACAACGACGGGGGGACTCTTCTTGCCGGTTAACCCAAGAACTTGTTCATAGCGATCAATAACGGTATCCCAGACTGCATACTGCCGGGCATATGCTTTCCCTTTCATTCCGAGGGGGTTTAAATCTGCTTCGGAAAGTCCGTCGATTTCCGCAAACAAACTCCTCCATTCACTCGCATCTCCTGCCAGCCAGCCACCGCCTGCCGCCTGCACGGCCATGGCAGTTGCCAGACAGTTACGATGGGCGGCAACAGGGCGTTCATAAAACCAAGCCTCCATGATCACCCGGGAGTAACTCTCATTTTCGCTGGGATGAAACAGAGCCACGCAGTGCGCAAGCAGTGCCTCCTTCTCCTCTTCGGAAACCAGACCTAGGTCAAGGACATCAGGATGAACAGTAGAAAAAGAAGTATCACCCGGACCGGCCAGGGCGAGCTTCAAACCGGAATCAGGGTGTTGCTTTTTAAATCCGGCAAACGTCTCTGCCAGAAACAGAGTGTTCTTATGCACATCCCGACGCCCAAGACAGAGGATAAAACGGTCGTTCCCCATATGCAGGGGGCCGACCTCCGGTATATGACTCTGCTGCCCCCCAGCGGTTTCAACACCCACACCGACCACAACCTCTTTGCCCTGAATACCGGGACCGTACAGTTTTCTGGCCAAACGCGCTTCACCGACTGAATTGTACAAAACCCCCCGGGCCATACGAAACAACTCTTCCACACGTGGCAGATAGGCATAGGCTTCATTGTGGAGACAGGGCTGTAACCAAGCTTTGTCTGCAACCAGCGGCAGACCGTTTAGAATGGGGCCATAGAGATAGGGAAGGAAAATAAAGGCATGATAGGCGTCTTTATTTTTTTTTAGAAATCGGAGCAGCTTATTTGATTTAATATTTTCATAAATAAAGGTATCGGCCGTACCACAGGAGAAGGGACTGACTCCGGGCAGCAGGTTTTCTACCGGAAAAGAAAGGACAAAATTATTAGCGGCACCAAATTCATCACTCTGTCTTGGATCCACGGGAAAACGTCGAATAAGGACTCCGTCTTCCATTTTTTCTCCCGGGGCCAGATGATTATGGCTCCAATCTTCAAGAAAAGAGCGACAACAGGTGGTCAACACCTCAACCTGATGACCACGCGCCGCCAGCCTGGTCGCCACTTGCCAGGCAAGCTGTTCGGCTCCTCCTTTAAGATCCCGGCCGAACCAGGATGTTACAATAGCAATGGATTGACTCATGGTTTATAGCCGATTACGGCATAATCACGAGCACAGGAAAGCAAATCATTGAGACGGGAGGCAAGTTCGGGTGCTTCATCTTCCGGTAATCTAGTGCCGGCCTCATGGGGATGGAGATACTTCAGTTCAACCCTGCTAAAACCGCGATACTCTAAGAAGAACTGCTGGGTTTCCGGATAAAGCGGTCGCTTATGGGTTGGGTCGGCATAAAAATTACAGGCACCCACCAGCAAATTCTGAGGATTAGGGGTTTCAAAGATGGCCAGACCTCCTGAAACCAGTACCCGGTTAGCCTCTGCGTACAACTCAAGCACAGTTTCCATCGGCAGATGCTCTATAATATGGAAGCCGGTAACAGCGCCAAGGCATCCATCAGGTAGGGAACACATATACTCAAAGGCATCCTGGATCTCAACTTCAAGGCCCCGTTGTCGACACTGGCTTGCAAGAGTTTCATTAATATCTACTCCGCGGGCAGTGAGATCGTTTTCCCTGAGTAATTCCAACCACTCACCGCGACCGGAGCCGATATCCAGAACAGGATGCTCTACAGAACCTGCGGCAGCCTCCTTCAAGAGCGGCAGATAGACGGCAAGACGATCTTTTATTTCTTCCCGGCTCCCGCGAAACTTATCTTCAAAGGTTACATAAAGCGAGTCCAGCAGGTGTCCTTTTTCAGTAACAAAAGTCTGCAACTGCTCATGGGTAAAGGTATCAGGCAGGCAACGTCGTGCCTCATCAAGGAACAGGGCTACACGACGCTCCTGCATCATCAGGGTTGATTTGAGATACCCGATAAGATGATCTTTTTCCTGGTCACGCCGTTCAAGTTCAGTGAGTCGGTTATTTACAAGTCCTATTTGTCGTCCTGTCTGGTCAGTAACTCTATTCATATCCCGTATACCATTTAATATGATACGCAGGGCATGGAGAACAGCATTATTAAAATCCCGCTGGGGAACGGTAATCACTCGGCCGAAATAGAGAACTAATTTTCCAATTCCGCGAACCAACCAACGAATGGATTTTCGATAATTAAGATAGGTGGAGACCCGTGACCCGGCATCAGCACTTTGCTGGGCAATCTCAAGGGTTGGTGCCAACTGTGTCCATTCATAGGGATTATTACTTTCGCCGGCAGGGGTACTACTATCAATTGTCGAATCTTCCTGGGACGATCCCGATCGCTGTCGGTCAATCTCCGCCTGGACCAGCGCCAGAAGCTGGGCCACATCAACACGCGGATTTTCTGTTTCAATCATGATTTTCTATTTTTTGTATATGAACAGTAGCCGGCAGGGAGGCCACGCCCACAAAGGAAGCCCCGGTTCCGGGGATAATCTGAAAAACAAGGCAACGATCCCACCAGTCACAATTGTCAATCAAATGGGAATCTCCGGGATGCACGGCAACACTGAGCGAATAATTACCAGATCCAAGATTCAATGACAGTGAGAAAACAGCTTCAAAAACATCCCCCTCCCCATAGGAGTGTTCGCCACCACCTAGATGATAGGAGTTACTGCCGAAAACATCATTGCCCATCCGATCACGGATCAAAATTCCTATGGTTGGATTCTTCATGGGATGATACAGCTTTATCCTACAATGGATACGAGCCTTATCCCCCACGCTGAAGGCCCGAGCGGTCTGATTGTTGCTCCCAACCATCTCCACGGATTCGATGCGGGCCTGCCCGGTCCCGGAACGGGTTGAGATGCCGTCTTCGCCCTCAAGCTGCCGGATTTCCTCGTCTGTTGATCTCTGAGCAACCCGGGCGTTATAATAATCCAGCACGGACTCCGAGGTATCATCCTTGAGTACCACGCCGTCATCAATCAGGATGGCCCGCTCACACAGAGACTTGACTGCGCCCGGATCATGGGAGACAAAGAGAAGTGTTGTTCCCTGCTCCCGAAAAGATCTGATCCGTTCAATACATTTATGCTGAAAATAGGCATCACCTACCGAAAGAGCCTCATCGACAATCAATATCTCCGGGCGAACGGCTGTAGCGGCGGAGAAGGCAAGACGAACCTGCATTCCTGTGGAATAGACCCGCATGGGCTGATCAAAGTAATCGCCCAGTTCGGAGAATTCGGCTATTTTAGGCAACAATGCATTGGTTTCTTCGGTCCGCAAGCCCATCATCCGGCAGGTCATCTTGGCATTCACCCGGCCGGTAAAATCCATATGCGCACCCATACCAAGCTCAAGTAGGGCGGAAAGGCTGCCTCTGGTCTCGACGATACCTGTGCTGGGAAGCGTGGTTCTAGTCAATATTTTCAACAATGTCGACTTGCCGGCACCATTGCGTCCGATAATACCCACTGCCTCGCCAGGTTGAACCTGAAATGTAATATCACGCAGCACCCAATGTTCTTCATGACGATTTTTTTGTCCACCACTAAGCCACTCTGCCAGTCGGGCCCAGCGATTAGGATAGCGCTTATATTTTTTTCCCAGCCCGTCGGCAATTATTTCACCACTCATAACTCGTCCACCATTTCACCCGACAAACGCGAAAAAACCCTGAAGCCGACAACAAGCGCCAGAAGTGCTCCGATAAGATGGGGAATGAAATGAGACCATATAGGCCACTGATGATAAATAATTATATTTTGATAGGCTTGGACAAGTGGAGTTAACGGATTGAGCTTGATGATAATCCGGGCTTTTTCAGGTAGAATACCCATAGGGTAGACAATCGGCGTAAACCAAAACCAAAACTGTAAAAGCACACCAAGAAACTGCCCTACATCCCGAAAAAAAACATTCACTGAACCCAGAAGAATTCCCAAACCAACGACAAAGAGTTGTTGAATGATAAGCAGAGGAATAAACGCAACAACAACCCAACCCGGAAAGCGACCGGTCAGGGCCAAAAACGTCAAAAACACAGAAAAAATAATCGCAAAATTTATGGTACTTGACAGCAGGGCGATAACAGGCAGGGTAATCCGGGGAAAACTGACCTTTTTAATGAGAGCGGCCTGATCAAGAAATATATTGGGAAAACGGCCTAACAATTCAATATAGTACGTCCAGGGCAGTAGACCGGCACAGATATACATGCCATAGGCCATTGAATCATCAATACCAGGAAGTTTTGCCCGCATGATCCTGGAAAATATCACTGTATAGATAAAAATCATGGCCAGAGGGTTGAGTACCGACCAGAGACTTCCCAGGAGCGAGCCAAGATAGCGACTATGAAATTCACGAGCCACCATGGAAATAACAAAACCACGATACTGCCAGAGTGCCAACAATCTTTCCACAATAAAGCCTTTTTCCGGTTACCGGATAAGGGTGTGCTGTTTTTTTTCAGCCACCATCATTTTGACGACATCCGGCATAGCATAATGGGCCTTCCACCCCAGACGCCGTTCCGCCTTACCTGGATTTGCCACAGATTTCATTATATCGGTAGGACGCAATAGATCGGGGTTGAGTTCCACATGATCCCGCCAGTCAAGGTCAAGACAGGAGAATACTTCCTGCACCAAATCCTGTAATGAACAGGTGGTTCCCGTGGCGACAATATAATCCTCTGCCTGTTCCTGTTGCAGCATCAACCACATGGCCTCAATATATTCCGCTGCCCAGCCCCAATCCCGACAAACCGAGGTGTTTCCCAGCCGCAATTTCTCCGTGCTGCCTGCGGAAATCCTACAGGCGGCACTCACAATTTTCTGGGTCACAAACCGTTCCGGCCGTAATGGAGATTCATGGTTGAACAAAATACCTGAACAGGCAAAAAGGCCATAGGCTTCACGATAATTAGCCAGCTGCCAGAAAGCTGCAGATTTAGCCACAGCATAGGGACTACGAGGACGAAAGGGTGTTTCTTCGGTAGCCGGCACCCCATCTGTATTACCAAAGCATTCACTTGAGGAGGCATTATACAATTTCGCCCCACTATCCAGAAAACGAACGGATTCCAGAAGGTTCAAGGTACCGATGCCGATGGACTCATAAGTCTCAACTGGTTGTTCAAAGGAAAGGCCGACCGAACTCTGGCCGGCAAGGTTATAAATCTCATCAGGCTCTACATCCTTAAGTACCTGCAGCACACTACGGAAATCACCCAATGAAGCGGAGACGACTTTAACTTGATCACGGATACCAAGTCCATACAAATTGGCAAAGGAGGATATCTGGGCATCACGGGAGGTACCGACCACTTCATATCCTTTTTCAAGGAGAAATCGGCCCAGATAGGCCCCATCTTGACCGGATATGCCGAAAATAAGGGCTGTTTTATTCTTCAACAAACACTCTCCAGATACTCAAGCCACATTATTCAAAATGCTCTTTTACAGTGAAACCTTCCTTCCTGCACAGATGGTCTCTTTTGGCCTCTTCCATATCGTGACGAACCATTTCTCCGACAAGCTCTTTAAAACTTATCTTAGGGGTCCAGCCTAATCGTTCTCTGGCCAGGACCGGGTCACCAAGCAGAGACTCAACTTCCGTCGGCCTGAAATAACGGGGATCAACGCGAACGATAACTTTACCAACCAGCTCGGGTTGCTCCGCCGAAGCAACCGTGCCGGTTTCGTCAACACCTTCACCCTGCCAGTCAATCTTCATCTTCAGTTCTTCCGCTGCGGCATTAACAAAATCACGGACCGAATGCTGTTCGCCTGAGGCGATGACAAAATCTTCCGGCTCATCCTGCTGCAACATCAGCCACTGCATTTCCACATAATCCCGGGCATGTCCCCAGTCACGTTTGGCATTCAGGTTACCCAGATATGTACAGTCTTTCATGCCGAGAATAATTCGTGCCAGGGCACGGGTAATCTTACGGGTAACAAAGGTCTCTCCACGTACCGGCGACTCATGATTAAACAGGATTCCGTTACAGGCGTACATGCCGTAGGCCTCACGATAATTCACTGTTATCCAGTATGCATAGAGTTTTGCAACAGCATATGGGGAACGGGGATAAAACGGTGTCTTCTCGGTCTGGGGCACCTCCTGTACTTTTCCGAACAACTCCGATGTCGAGGCCTGGTAAAAACGAGTTTTTTGTGTCATTCCCATGGTCCTGATTGCCTCAAGAATCCGCAGGGTGCCCAGGGCATCGGAATTTGCGGTATATTCAGGTTCTTCAAAGGACACCTGGACATGGGACTGGGCAGCCAGATTATAAATTTCGTCCGGCTGTACTTTTTGAATGATATGAATAAGACTCGACGAATCCGTCAGGTCACCATGATGAAGGATAAACCGCAGCTGTTCTTCGTGCGGATCCTGATACAGATGATCAATACGATCTGTATTAAATAGTGACGTCCTCCGCTTGATCCCGTGAACTTCGTATCCTTTTTCGAGCAAAAAATCGGACAGGTAAGCACCATCCTGTCCGGTCACACCGGTAATTAAGGCTTTTTTAGTCATACAATGATCCTCATTAGAAAATGATACGCTACGGGCAAAAGAGGGTACCCCGTGCCTGATTATATTCGTTCATTCAGGAGTGAAACATAAAGGATTCAACAGGCAACGTCAATCCCAGAACACAGGGCATATCAGGTGACCAGGGATGAAGAGACATGTGAACACCATCTCCCCCACGTTCATCGTGGTTCGGCTGCCATGTTTTTCACTTCTGGAATGCTGAAAGATAGTCGAGATATGTTGCCTGAATACCATCCGGCAGGGTGATTTTCGGCTGCCAGCCTAATGCCTGCAAC
>VAPM010030548.1_pt1 | contig 22218 bp, 21 predicted proteins | sample 3395091 | NCBI WGS metagenome assembly VAPM01 (sample SAMN08290445, study PRJNA428436) | hydrothermal vent metagenome | isolation source: Deep-sea hydrothermal vent chimney 3 | place: Pacific Ocean: Juan De Fuca Ridge
AAATCTTTGTATATTTTCAGTTTAAAGTTTTTAGATTATAAACAAAAATGGCAAATAGACATCTTCAAAGATCAATAGCTATGCAATCCTTGTTTGAGTGGGATTTTAATGATGGAAATAAAGATGCTATTTTAGCAATAGTTGATAAAAATATCAGAGATTTAGCTGTGGGAATAGATGAAACTGATTTGATTTTAACTTTGGTTGAAGGTGTTATTAAAAATCAAAAGGATATTGATGAGTTAATAAAACAATGCGCACCGGATTGGCCGTTAGATCAGATTACTGCAGTAGATAGAAATATTTTGCGAGTAGGAATTTTCGAACTTCTTTTTGGTGATTATGAAAAAGTTCCTCCAAAAGTCGCTATCAATGAAGCTATTGAGTTGGCTAAAACTTTTGGGGGTCCAAATTCCGCTAAATTTATTAATGGTGTATTAGGAACAATTTATCGAGAATTAGGAGAGCCGTTAAAAAATGATGGAAAGAAAAAAATAAAGGAAAAAAAATAATTTTAGCACTCTCTAGGAAATGTGAATAATATAAATGTATAATTCTAATAATTGTTTTGTTAGTTATATATTTGTAAAAATTTGTAATTCTTAGAGATTGTCATAATATAATGATTGCAAAATTTGCTAAAAAGATTGGGATTAAGTTTAAAAATTTAGATTTATTGAAAGAGGCTTTAACTCATCGTTCTTATCTAAATGAAAATAAAAAAACAGGACAAAGGCACAACGAGCGGTTGGAATTTTTAGGTGATGCTGTATTGGAACTAATAGTGACGGATTTTTTATTTAACAATTATAAAAATTCTGAAGGAGATTTGACTAGCTGGAGAGCAGCGTTAGTCAACGGCATGACTCTAGCTGAAGTTTCTGGCGAGATGGGTGTAGGAGAATATTTACTAATGAGTAAAGGTGAAGCGAAGGATACTGGGCGAGCGCGTCAATATCTTTTGGCAAATGCAATGGAAGCGATTATTGGAGCAATTTATCTTGATCAGGGATATGATATTGCTAAGGATTTTATTTTAAAAAATATAGTTATCAAGATTGATGAAATCTTGGAAAAGAAACTTTATCTTGATCCGAAAAGTTATTTTCAAGAAAAAGCTCAACGACATGAGAAAATTACACCGTCATATAAAGTTATAAAAGAATCTGGGCCGGACCACGATAGAGTTTTTACAGTTGGTGTATATTTGGAAAATGATTTGATTGCTAAAGGTGATGGTCCATCTAAACAGTCTGCGCAGAGAAATGCTGCTCAAGCTGGCTTGGATGCTAAAGGTTGGAAATAACTTTTAGAACTAAAGATTAAAGATATAAATAGTTAGTAAGTTCTCTTGAAATATATATAATTAATATTTTTTCAAGAGAAAGGGTCGTTAACAATAAAAGATAAATAAGCATATTTATCAAAAACAATGGAGGTGTTATGAGAAGAACTAAGAGAAGTGCTCGTTTGTATAATGGGCACATTTTCTACATTGAGAGAAAGGCAAGGATTCGTCGAGTGGTAAATTATCTTGCAAATTTTTTTAAAATCTTTCTTGTGATTTAAGGAGGTGATCCATGTATCGAACCGGTGCGTTTTTCTGCGGACCGTCAAAAATGTAAAGCATTTTTGTAAGGAGGGATGTTGTAAATACCCTCCTTTTTATTTCGTTAATTATTTTACTGAAAAAGAAAAATGAATTATACTAGAATAGTAATAAAGGAGGGCTGAGATTTTTATGTATTTAAAAAAAATAGAAATAGCAGGTTTTAAATCTTTTGCTAATAAAACTGTCGTAGATTTTATGCCACTCGACTCAAAAAATATCGAAAAAGGTGGTTTTGACAGTGGAGAAAAAAAACAAAAACAAACAGGAATTACGGCGATTGTTGGCCCAAATGGTTCGGGAAAATCAAATATTGCCGACGCCATTCGTTGGGCAATGGGAGAACAGTCAATGAAAAATTTGCGAGGCAAAAAAATGGAAGATATTATTTTCGCTGGTTCCGGGAAAAAAGGTAAATTAAATTATGCGACAGTTTCTCTGCACTTTGATAATTCAGATAAACAAATTCCTTTAGATTTTTCCGAAGTAATAATTAGAAGAAAACTTTTTAGAAATGGTGATTCAGAATATGTTATTAACGGTTCTAAGGTTAGATTGATAGATGTTGCTGATTTATTGGCAAAAGCTGGGGTTGGTAAAGATAGCTATAGTGTTCTTAATCAAGGAATGTCTGATGCGATGCTTAATGCTTCTCCTGCTGAAAGGCGAACAATTTTAGAGGATGCTGCTGGTGTAAAACAATATCAAATTAAAAAAAACAGAGCTTTGAAAAAGATGGAAACTACTCGCAAAAATCTTGAACAAGTTGATGGATTGCTTAATGAAATTAGTCCACATCTACGAAGTTTGAAGCGTCAAGCTAGTAAAGCTCAGAAAGGCAAGGAATTGAAAATAGAATTAAGAAAATTGCAAGAAAAATATTATTCCTATCTTTGGAATGAATTTCAACAAGACCAGAAAAAATCTTCTGAACAAAAAGAAATTTTGGGAAATAAAATGATGCGATTACAAAAAGAAGTCGATAAATTAAATGACTTTGTTTTGACAGAATCGAAAAAGATGCGACAAAGTAAAAAACCGGATGAACTTAGAGCAAAAAGAGATAAAATCTATCAAGATATAAATAAGTTAGAAAGAGAACGAATGGTTACTGATGGAAAGTTAGAAATAACTTTAGAAAAAATAAAACAGCAAAATGTTATTCAAAGTATTCCGGTTGATAAAAAATATATTCAGACTGAATTAGCGCAACTCCATAATGAACAAAAAAAATTGATTGAAAAAATAAAAAATGTGGAAAAATTGGAAGAACTTCAAGATGTTAGAGAATTTGCTCAAGTTATTAAACAAAAAACATTTGAGCTGAGGGGTGATATTGAAAAAGGAAAAGTGGAAGGGCGAAAAACTACGGAACAAATTGCGGAAGAGAAAAAACTTGAGAAATTTATTTCTGAATTAGAGAAACAGCGAGATGTTATTATGCAAAAAATAACAACTTTAAAACAAGAAATTTTAAAAATTACTAAAGAAATTGAAATAGAGATTGAAGAAGATGAAAAAGCAAGAGAAGATTTTTTTCGAATGGAAGATGAATTGCGAGAAAAACAAAGAAAATTAAATTTTTTGAAAGATAAATTCAATGAGGCTAAAATTGCTTTGGCGAGAATTGAAGTTCGAGAAGAAGACCTAATTGAAGATATAAAAAATGATTTGGGAATAGAAGTTAAAAAACTGAAATATGTTGAGCAAGAAATTAATGTGCCTAATACGGAACAAAAAATATTTAGGATGAAAAACCAGCTAGAGCAAATAGGTGGAATTGATCCATTGATAATGGATGAATATCAAGAAACAAATCAACGATATGAAACTTTACAACAAGAATCTGCTGATTTGGAAAAAGCAATAGTTTCTTTAAAAGAAATTGCTAAAGAAATGGATAAAAAAATAGATAAGGTTTTCACAACAGCTTTTTTTAAAATTAATAAAGAATTTTCAAAATATTTTCGAATAATTTTCGGCGGAGGAAAGGCAACCCTTATTAAAACAAAAAATTTGAAGAAGAAAGTGCGAAATATTGCGGATAGAAATGAAATTTCTAGTGAAGAACAATCCAAAATAGAAGAAAAAGATGATGTAGAAATTGTTGATAATGAAAATGAGAAGGATAATGTTGTCGGAAAAATGATAGCTGAGATTGGTGTTGATGTTTCAGCCTGCCCTCCAGGAAAAAAGATTTCTAATTTAACGATGCTTTCTGGTGGAGAGCGTTCATTAACATCACTGGCATTATTATTTGCAATTATTTCTTATAATCCACCGCCATTCGCAGTTTTAGATGAAGTGGAGGCAGCATTAGATGAGGCAAATTCTCTCCGTTTTGGAAAAATTTTACAAGAACTTTCTAATAACACGCAATTTATTGCCATCACACATAATAGGGAGACAATGCGTCAGGCTGCTTATCTTTACGGAGCAACAATGGGTGATGATGGAGTCACTAAATTATTATCGGTCAAACTTGATAAACATAAATAGTTCTATATACAGATGTTGACTAAATTAAAATAACAGTGTATTCTCTTAGGAGTAGAAGGTTAAATAATATTTAAATACGGATAATTAATATTCCGGGATAATTCCTCCGGTTTTTGATTTGCTGTTACAAAGAAATGAATAATAAATTGATAAAATTTAATTTAAGTCAACGAAAATCAGACAATATTCCAGAGATAAAGTCGGGAGATATCGTTAGGGTCCATAGAAAAATTAAGGAAGGTAGTAAGGAAAGAATACAAGTGTTTGAGGGTATAATAATCGCTATTAAAGGAAAACAAAGTAGTTCGCCAATGATTACTGTAAGAAAAGTTTCCAATGGTGTCGGTGTTGAGTTAGTTATACCAATGTATTCTTCAGATGTAGATAAGATTGAGCTTGTGAAAAGAGCTGGTGTTAGACGATCAAAGCTTTATTATCTTAGAGATAAATCAGCGAAATCTATGCGATTAAAATATAAAGATATGGCTGATTTCGCTAAAGTTACTGAAGAGAAAAAAGAGAATATTATCGAGGAAAAGGCTGAGACTGAAACAAAGAAAGAGTCCTCTGCTGAGAAGGAGAATAAAAAAGAAGACAGAAAAGATAAAACTGGAAAAGACAACGGTGAAAAAGATGATAAAAAGAAGGAGAAATAATTATTTTAGGTTGAGTTGTTTGCAGTATTTGAAAAAAATTATTTGTACGGTATAATAGCCGTGGTGCTGGAACTGGTAGACAGGCTAGCTTGAGGGGCTAGTGCTTGTAAAAGCGTGCGAGTTCAAATCTCGCTCACGGCACTTTATGGGTTTCTGGGTACAATATTTTATATTTTTTTAACTAAATAATGTAGAATATGTCAGACGATAATTTTTTAGATTTAAGCATTGTATCTATATACTAATATGGACGATTAGCTCAGCTCCCGCCAAAAGAGGAGGCGGACAGGAGTTAGAGCGGTCCGCAGTTGAAAAGATAATTGATTAAATTAAATTAGTGTTGTAAGTTAAGGACGATTAGCTCAGCTGGTTAGAGCGCTTCCCTTACAAGGAAGAAGTCACTGGTTCGAATCCAGTATCGTCCACTAAATATAAAGAAGCGACAAAGAAGTAATGAATTAAGGTAATTAGTCACAGCTAGCAAAGAGTCAAAAACTTTGTGTAGAGAGTTTATTCCCGATATAAACTTGCAGGGTATTGAGATACCCTATCGATACTGTGAGTCATTGCGGATTATATTTAGGATAACATTTGTCAGTTGGCTGATAGGCGGTTTGTTTAGCCATTAAGATTGAATGAAGTTTGAATAACTGTGATATAGGGACTATAGCTCAGTGGTAGAGCGCACGGCTCATAACCGTTTGGTCGTAGGTTCGAATCCTGCTAGTCCCACTAAATTGAAAGTTAAGAGGGCGTATAGCTCAGTTGGTTAGAGCGCAACACTGATAATGTTGAGGTCCCAGGTTCAAATCCTGGTACGCCCACAAGTAGTCGGCGAACTTGCCAAACTTTCTATTGAAGTATAAAATTTATATATTAATCGAAACGATATAAATATTTAGTGAGTTTAATAATTATAAGTTAGTGGAAAGTTATGATCAAGGCAGGCCTGCCAAATTTTCTGTTAGTTTAATCTATAAGTTAATGGAAAGTTAGACAGGCGGGTGTCGTATAGTGGTTATTACACGTCCTTGCCAAGGATGAGACGGCGGTTCGATTCCGCTCACTCGCTCAATTAAGAAAAATAAGGTAGAATATATTAATAAAAGTCAATTTTTTTAAGTATTGACAAACTATCTAAAAAATTATAGTATGAAGATTATTGTTATATCACAAATTATCGTATCAATTCTTTTAATAGTATCCATTTTAATGCAAAATCGTGGTTCGGGGTTGAGTGCTGCTCTTGGAGGAGGTATGGGAGGTTATCATACTAAAAGAGGTTTTGAAAAGTTTTTGAATAATTCTGCAGTTGTTTTATCAGTAATGTTTATTTTGTTAGCGATAATAAGTGTCTTTCGTTAAGATTTATAAATTTTAAAATTTAAAGTCGTATTAGTAAATTGAGTATATTTGCAAAAAGAAATTGGCGTTATGTTTCGAGAGTATTAAACTTTAAAGAAAAAGTTATAATTTTTTCTTTAATATTTTTAGTGTTAGGCTCTTCTTTCTTTTGGATTGGAAAAATATATTTATCTATGACTAAAGAGGTTCCAAGTCTTGGAGGCACCTATGTCGAAGGAACGGTTGGACAACCAATGTATATTAATCCACTTCTATCACAGACCAATGATGTTGATGGAGGTTTAACTCGCCTGATTTATAGTAGTTTGTTGAAATATGATAATGATGGAGAGTTAGTTGATGATTTGGCAGAAAGATATGATGTTTCGGAAGACGGCAAGGAATATATTTTTTATATTAAAAAAAATATTAAATGGCATGATGGAGAAACATTAACGGCGAATGACATTGTGTTTACAATCAATACACTTAGAGATCCATTATTTAAAAGCCCTCTTCGTCAAAATTGGCAGGGAGTTACAATCGAAAAAGTTGACGATTATACAGTTAAGTTTATTTTGGAAAAGCCATATTTTGGATTTTTGGAAAATTTAACGGTTGGAATATTGCCAGAACATATTTGGAATAATGTTAATTCAGAAAAATTTCCTTTAGCAAAATATAATTTGGAGCCAATTGGAACTGGTCCATATAAGTTTGTTAATTTTCATAAAGATGCTGATGGAAATATTTTAGATTATGAGTTAGTATCGTTCGCTGATTATTTTTTTGGAGAACCATATATTTCTAAACTGGCATTTAATTTCTATACGGATAAACAATCAGAGCGAGAAGCTTATAATAGAAAAGAAATTAATGGAATTAGTAATTTATCTCCAGATAAAAGTAATACCAATGATTTTAGAAAAAATACAAGTATCTATAAATTAGATATCCCATGGTCATTTACGGTATTTTTTAATAAAACAAAGAATATCGCCTTGGCAAATAAAGAAGTAAGGCTGGCACTTACCTTAGCTACTAATAAAAAAGAGATAATTGGGAAGGTTTTGCATAACGAGGCAACAGTAATAAATTCCCCATTTTTTCCTGGAACAAAAGAATATGCTAATAATATCGAACGACCAAAATTTGATATTGAAAAGGCGAAGAAATTACTGGAAGATAACGGTTGGAAAGTTGGAGAAAATAATGTACGAGAAAAAGATGAAGTAAAACTTCAATTTACTATATTTACCATAAATTCGGCTGATTTAATAAAAACTGTCGATTTGCTGAAAGAGCAATGGAAAAAAATTGGGGCAGATGTTCGTGTAGAGGCCCTGTCATTTTCTGATATTCAACAAAATCATATTAGACCAAGAGAATATGATGCTTTACTAGTTGGACAAGATGCTAGTTTTAATGTAGACCCATATTCATTTTGGCATTCTAGCCAAAAAAGGGATCCTGGATTGAATTGGTCATTATTTGATAATAGTGAAGCAGATAAAATGATTGAAGAAGCTAGGGAAGAAAAGGATAGAAATAAAAGGATCGAAAAATATCACAAATTCCAAGAAATTATTGCTCAAGAAGTTCCAGCAATATTCTTATTTTCTCCAAAATATTTATATTTAGTAGAAAGTAATGTTAAAGGGATAGACATTAAGAAAATCAATTCTCCTCAATGGCGATTTGCTAATGTGGCTAAATGGTATATTGAAACAAAGAGAATTCGAAAATAAGAGCTTGTAATAAAAAATAAAAAACAAAATTATGAATGAACTTGATAAGTTTAATCTGAGGAAAGTTATTTTAGATGAGTATTTGCAAATTGAAGAGGGATTAAAATTGGGACAAGAAATTAAAATCGACGGTGATTTCAAGTCGATTACGGTTTCTGGAATGGGCGGATCGGCTTTACCTGCGGATGTTTTAAAAATTTTAATTGCTGACAATTTGCAAAGTGATGAAAAAAATGTTTCAAAAAAATATTTTCAAATATATCAAAACAGAAGTTATGGATTACCAATGGAGGCATATGATAATTCGTTGAATATAATTTGTTCTTACTCTGGAAATACAGAGGAAACAATTGCATCTTTTCAGGAGGCATTAAAAAATGATTTATTATGCGTGGGGATTTCTAACGGAGGAAAAATCGAAGAAATGTGCAAAGAAAATGGCGTTCCTCATATAAAAATTCCATATCCTTTTGAAAATTTTCAACCAAGAATGGCGACGGGATATTTTGTTTTTGCCATTTTCAAAATACTGGAAAATTTAGGTGTCGTTAAAAACAATGATGATAATTTTATAAAAGACGCTGATAAATTGAAGGAGAGAACTCTTGCAATGGAAGAAGATGGAAAAAAACTAGCTAAAAAACTAGTTGGAAAAACGCCGATTATTTATTCAACGGAGCAATTGAAGGCGTTAGCGATGATTTGGAAAATTAAATTTAATGAAAATTCCAAGACGCCAGCTTTTTGGAATTATTTTCCAGAAGTTAATCATAATGAAATGGTTGGATTTACCAATCCTCAAGCAGACTTCTTTTTCATAATGCTTCGCGACAGAGATATTCATCCGCAGATGCTAAAGCGCTTTGAAACTATGTCGAAATTGATGAGTGAAAAGGGGCTGGAAACTGCGATTGTAAATATAGAAGGAAAGAATGTTTTAGAAAAAATATTCTCGACTCTTTATCTCGGTGATTGGACTTCATATTATTTGGCTTTAGAATACAATATTGATCCAACGCCAGTTGAAATGGTTGAAAAATTTAAAAAATTAATTGCTTAAAACATAAACAATGTTCTGGAATCTAACATGATACGATTAACGTATTATATATGTGTTAGTCGAGTGCGTTTTTATTAATATAATAAAATCTTTAAAAAATTAAAAAACTATGATAACAAAAGAAGAAAAAAAAGCTTTAGCGATAAAGCTTTTACAAAAAAATATGAATTATAAAAAAAATGAAGAAAGTAAGAATGGAAGAAACAGGAATAATGAAAACAAAAAGCGTAATTATGATTATAAAAACGCTAAAAATAATCAGCAACGAAATAATAATTTTCGAAATGAGTCTGGTGTAATTAAAACAAAAATTAAAGGATTGCGAATTATTCCTTTAGGCGGTCAAGAAGAAGTCGGTCGAAATATGACGGTTTTTGAATATAAGAATGACATTGTAATCTTGGATATGGGTTTACAATTTCCAGAAGAGGATATGTTGGGAGTTGATTATATTGTACCTGATATTTCATATCTTAAAGGGAAAGAGAAAAATATTCGTGGAGTGATTTTTAGTCATGGACACTTAGATCACATCGGTGCGGCACCAATTTTATTGCAACAGTTAAATTACCCGACAGTTGTTGGGCGAGATTTCACTTTGGCGTTGGTTAAACATAAAATGGAAGATCACGAAAAAGATTCAGCAAAACGATTGAAAATTATTAATATCAAATCAATCGATCAGAAGATTAGATTGGGAGATTTTAAAATAAGTTTTTTCAAAATAGAACATTCTGTAATGGATGCAGTTGGTGTCATCTTTGAAACTTCAGAAGGAACGATAATTCATCCTGGGGATTGGACGGTTGGTCGGGACGAAAAAGGAGCTCGGACGATTTCTTATGAAAATCTTTCCAAATTACCTCGTCCGACAATTTTAATGTTGGAAAGTCTCGGAGCAACGGATCACACTGAACCGCCATCGGAAAAAAAGATGTATGAAAATCTAACAGATATTATTGGCTCTGCCAAAGGTAAAACTATTATTGCAACATTTGCCTCACAAGTAGAAAGAATTGGGAAAATATTTGATATTTGTCAACGAGCTGGAAAGAAAGTTGCACTAGATGGATATAGTATGAAAATGAATGTAGAAATTGCCAGAAAACTGGGATACATTAAGCCAGCAAAAGAAATATTGATTGATATTAGGGATATTCATAAATATTCGGATGACAAAGTTGTGGTTATTTGTACAGGGGCACAAGGTGAAGGTAATGCTGTTCTTTCTAGAATGGTGGCTGATAGCCATCGTTATGTAAGAATTAGTAAGAAAGATACAATAGTATTTTCTTCTTCCGTTATCCCAGGAAATGAGAGAACTATTCAAAGATTGAAAGATAACTTATATCGCAAATGTGATAATGTTATTCATACTAATATGATGGATGTTCATATTAGCGGACATTGTAATGCTTCGGATATTCAAGAAATGATAAAACAAGTTAAACCTGATTACTATATCCCGGTTTATGCTAACCATTATTTCCTTAAAGAAGCTCAAAAACTTGCGATAAAAATTGGATTTAACCCAAAAAATATTTTCATTTTGGATAATGGTAGTGTTTTTCAATTGCACAATAAAAAAGCTACATTGACAAAAGAAAGAATAAAAACGGATTACGTTTTTATTGATGGACTCGGTGTCGGTGATGTCGGACAGGTGGTTTTGAGGGATAGACAAATGTTGGCCGAAGATGGAATGTTTGTAATTACGGTTATTATTGATAGCAAAACTAAAAAAGTTATTGGTAATATGCAGATAACTTCTCGAGGATTTATTTATGTAAAAGAAAATTTTGATCTGGTAAATGCCACTAAGGAAGTTGTCAAAAAAGTTGTAAACAAAAATACCTCTAAGGATAGAAAAGCCAAAATAAATTGGGTCTTAATAAACAATCAAGTTAGAGAAGAAGTTGGAAAATTTTTATTTAAAAAAACTCAGCGACGCCCAATGGTCTTGCCGGTAATTGTAGAGGTCTAATATGTCTGAAAAATTATTTGGTGTTTTTTAAATTCTATTGTAAAATGTTTACAGAGTTTTAAAAATAAATATATTTTAAATAAGTATTTTGAAACAACCAAATGAAAAATAAAGACAAACCTTTTGTTCAAGTTGAAAATAATTTTGTTGATCCAACAAAAATAGTAAAAACACTTGGAATAAAAACGGGGGATAAAATTGCTGACTTTGGCTGTGGTCCAGGATATTTTTCTATTCCAATTGCTAGAGTTGTTGGAGAGGATGGTGAAGTTTACGCCTTCGATGTGTTGCCTTCCGCATTAGAAGCTTTAGAAAGTCAAGCAAAAATACAAGGAATTGATAATATTGTAATTAAAAGAGTCAATCTGGAAAAGTATCAAAGTTCTGAATTAACAGATGAAAGTGTTGATTGGGTTATCCTTAAAAATATTTTATTTCAAAACAATAAAAAGAAAAATATTATAAAAGAAGCTTATCGTGTATTAAAAAAGGGTGGAAAAGTTCTTATTATGGAGTGGGATAAAAATTTAGCTATGGGCCCAATTCAAAAAAAACGAATAGCCCCACAAGATTTAATAGAAATAATTGATGAAGAGGGTTTGATTTTTGAGAAACAGATGACTGCCGGTAATTATCACTATATTATAATTGCTGTAAAGCTATAATGTTTTTAAATTTCATAGAAAAATAAAAATAAAAATAAGTATGCGCAAAATGAAAAAGAAATTTGTAAAAACAATCGTTATATTATTGATGTTTGTTTTGATAGTACCATTGTTTTCTGGTTGTTCTGAGAAATCATCTAATAAATATAAAATTGATCTTGAAATTTGGGGGGTATTTGATGATAATACCGATTTTGCGGAAGCTATAAGTGAATATAGAAATATTAATCCTTTTATAGATAAAATAACTTATAAAAAATTTCCAGTTGATGGATATAAAGATGAGATTATTAATGCTTTGGCTTCAGGAAACGGTCCGGATATTTTCTTGATTAATAACGCTTGGATGCCATCTTATGAAGATAAAGTTGCTTTAGCGCCAAAATATATTTTAAATGAGCAAGCTTTTCGAGAAAATTTTATTGATATAGTAGCTGATGATTTTATAGGTAAATCTGGTGAAATTTATGGAGCTCCGCTAAGTGTTGATTCTTTGGCCCTTTACTATAATAAAGATTTACTAAATGCCTCTGGTATAACAGCTCCGCCAGCGACTTGGAGTGAATTAATTGAAGATACTAGAAAAATAACTAAAGTAGATGAATTTGGAACTATTTCACAGTCCGGTGTAGCGTTGGGGACAGCTTATAATATCAATAGATCAACGGACATTCTTGATTTATTAATGTTCCAGCAAGGAGCACAGATGCCCAATAAAAACAACATATCGTTTAAACCAGACTATAATATTGGTGAAAAGGTTATATCTTTCTATACTCAATTTGCTCGGTCTAGCTCGCCAGCATATTCGTGGAATAAGCAAATGCATTATTCCATAGATGCTTTTTATGAAGGAGATTTGGCAATGATGTTAAATTATTCTTGGCATATAAATACTATCAAAAATAAAAATGCTAAATTAAACTTTGCGATTGCTCCAGTTCCACAAATATCAAAGGAGAATCCTGTTGATTATGCAAACTACTGGTCATTTGTGGTAAATAAAAACAAAAAAATCAAGCAATTGGATGAAAAAAGACCCATCACTGATGAGATTAGAATAGGTGAATCTTGGCAGTTTTTGAAGTTTCTAACTTTTAAAAATGATGGAAAGTTTCTTTTAATGAATATGAAATCTAAAAAAGTTAAAGAATATCCTGTAATGTTGGATCCAGCCGGAGTTTATTTAAAGGAAACTGGTAAATTAGCAGCTCGGCGTGATTTAATTGAAAAACAAAAAACAGATCCAGTATTAGGAGCTTTTGCTTATGGGAATTTAATAGCAAAAACTTGGTACAAAAAAGATTCTAGTCTCATAGAAACTATCTGGGCGAAAGTTATTGATGATGTAAATAATGGAGATATAACTCCTGGACAAGCATTTCAGTTAGTTGTTTCTAGGATAAGTCAGGTGAATAGAAAATAATTATTTACTTATAATATTTAAAAATTTGAAATTTTTTATAGGATAAAAAAACAATAAAATGAATAATAAAACGAAATTGTTAAATATAATAAAGAAAAGCAAATTGACAAATAAAGAACAGAATGATTTTGGTAAATATTTGAATAGTTTAAGGTTTGATAATTTAGAGCGAATGATAAAAATGTTTGGAAATAAATCGAATGAATTAGCTGATTTTTGGTTGAGCTTGAGGACAAGAATTTTTTTACTCCAAGAAATAGATACAAGTAATAAAATTATAGAAGTAGAAAAAGAAAAAATCAAAAAAAGTATTATAGATATGAATGATGAGGAATTTTATGCTTGTGTCTATACGATGAAGATTGAGGCTAATACGACGAAAGTTGATTTAGATAGGAAAATCAAAAATTTATTAAAAGCAGAAAAAGAAAATCATCAGAAATTTGTAGAAATATCAAATAATTTATTAAGGGGTATTTTTAAAAAACAAGCAAAAAAAGTGAAGAAGAATGATGAACAAAGATATGAGAATGTACTTAATAAAATTAAAGGATTGAACTAGAAATATGAGAGATGAAATAAAAGTTAATAATGATAGTGGCAGAAAATCTTTGGAGCAATTAAATTTTAGCTACCACAAAGAAGTCATCTTCAATCAGAAAATATCTTTAATGGATAACAGAAGAATAGAGGAATATGGTATAATTAAAGAATTAAATCAGGAAGTGGAAAACAGTGGGAAAAGAAAAGGTATTATGCGTAGACTTGAAGAGGTTGCTGGTAAGAATAAACTTTTAAGAGGAGCTATCGTTGCTGGAATACTATTGACAACGGATTCAGCGATTGGTCGAACGGTTATAAATAATAAGGAAGTCAATAATGCAATGACAAATTTTATACAAGGAATTCGTGTTGAGAAAAAAACTAGTAATGAAGAAATTGATACTCAAAGAAGATTTGTGGAAGGAATAAATAATCCAAATAAAGAGAATTTTACTGAAAAAACTGAAAAACAAGAGGAAATAAAGGAAAAATTTGTAGAACCAAAAAAGGGGACATCAGAATATTATCTTTGGAAGTTAATGCCAGGTACAAAAGAAGAAAAAGAGAAAATAATTAAAGAGCGTCGACGAGAGCAAGTGGAAAAACAATCAGCTAAAGCTTCAGACGAAGAACAATTAGGAAAAAAAATTAATATAAAAAACGGTAGATTTAATTTACGACCAAGCCAATCTATTCGTCGCATAGTTTCTCCCGAAACAACTTTATATACAATTGAGATTCAAAAACAACAGCAAGATTTACGGCAAAAGTTATTAGATAGTAATAACTATAATTTTCCAAAATCTAATATCCACATCAATCCAGATGCTAGTGTCGGTAATGTAGACGCAAATTCTAGTGCCAGAGTAAGAATTGGTCCGAATGTTCAGGTGGGAAATATAGAAGCGGAAGATAATGCGGACATGCAAATTGGCACTACAAGATATTAATCACTATGAGTAATAAAAAAGAAAATTCGTTAGCTGAAGGAGATAATAAAGAAAAAGCATCAAAAAATAATTTGGTTGATAAATTAAAAGAGATAGATGTAGTTGGGAAAGAGGAGGAAAGTATATTGAAATTATTACAAGATGAATTAAACGATTTTAAAAGTGAAGAGTTAGATACGAAGAAAAAAGAAGGTGGTGTTTTGAGCAATTTGGCGGAAATATACAGGAATAATAAACTGTTAAAGGCTACAATAGTTGGATTAAATATATCAATAATTATACCTGAAGTAGCGATTGCAAAAAATTTAGTAGGAGCTAATGGTTCAATGTTGGAGCTTAAAAGTAGCGACAGTTTAAATTCTGCGACTAAATTGCTCTTGGAACAATTAAAAATTGGAAAAGTCGACAAGAATTTATTAAATGCCCAAATATCAAGTGTAGATGTTGATAATGTGGAAGCTAATAAGATAGAGGAAAAACAAGGATATAAATCTGATGAAGAGGGAGCAAATACTCAAGAAATGCGTGCAGTTATTGATGCAGTTCTTCAACATAAAAAATATCAAGAAAAATTAGTTGAAAGATATGGTGAAGATGGGGCTAGAGAGTATATCAATAAAATAAAAGAGCAAGAGGATCGAATAATTGGACCAAATGGTGAAGATTGGTATAATGAAGAAGATGTAAAAAAAGGTGTAATTGTCAATGAACAAAGGAATAGTTCTGATTTTAGATTGGATAAAAGTAAAAAATATACAGTAGAACATACGAGAAAAGAAGTTATGCAACATATTGGTAGTGAAGATTATCTAAATAAACTAACAAAAGAATTCAATGGTGACGAGAATAGAGCCAGAAAAGAACAGAAAAAAAGAGTAAATCGTGTCAAAAATGCCGAAGTGAATATTAAAGCTGAAAGGACTTCAGGAGAGATTTATAATATGCTGAGAAGACAAGCGAATGGAAATATCCCTAAAAATATAGTGGGAAAAGAAAGGAGAAAAATACTAACAAATATAGTTGAATATTATAAAAAATATTTTGCACGGAGAGAATTATACGGTTTTAGTATATTTGATAATAGTGAAAAAATTTATATTTTTAAAGATACTCCTAAAGGAGAGAAGTTCGATAATAGTATTAGGCATGAGTTTTTGCATAGTAGCACCCGTGGTGATAAAAATATTTCAGAAAAGGTGAAAAATATTCTTAGCGAGACATTTCGGTCTAGTAATAGAAGGAAAGAGCGTGTAATGAATGATTATTTATTAGGTAGTTCGGAGAGACTTGTTAGGAAACAACAGTTAGATTATCAATTAGAAGAGTATGGAATTAAAAAATATGGAGAAAAATTTACTAGAAAGCACTATGATGCTATAATGCAAATGTATAATATAGGTGCATTTAGTGAAGATGTAGAACAATTTATAAGAACAACAAAACCTGATTATAAAACATTTAAAGAGATTTTTGACGAAATAGCAAAAAATGAAGATGAGAAAAAGCAACAGGAAGGGACAGTATAGGATAAACGCAATACTATAAATAATAATTTTAAAAATTAAACAAAAATAAATACTATGGAGAAAAACAATAAAGTCCCAATGGGGATAGTCGTTACATTAATAGTGTTAGTAATAGTACTTATCGGAGTTATGATCGCCTTAATGATAAAGATGAAAAGCGAAGTAAATAATAATAATATAAATTTTGGTAATGGAACAAGTAGTCTACCTAGAAATACTAAAAATGTTTACAATAATGATGATATGCCAATGAACAAAAAAATTATTTTTAATAATTTTTTCAAAATTAAATCTGAAAAGCAAAATAATGCTATAACTAATGTGGCTGGTGAAGAGATATTTACAGGTCCTGATCAGGAATATAACCAACCATCAAGTATAGTTTATAATTTTACAGATCCCAATAATCAAGAGAAATATCTTTTTATTGATTTAAATTTATATGATCTACAATCTATCGAGAAGTATGAAAATAAAAAATGGGAATATTTTAATGTTCTAGAAGAAGTGAGGGATGTGTTGGGGGGAGAGTCAACACTAAATGAAGATAGTTTTCAGTCGTCAAATGATTTAATATTTCCATCTATTCCAGCTAGTTGTTCAACACCAACTCATAGTAAATTTATTAAAACAAATTTTTTATCTGGATTTAGATTTACAACAAATTGTACTCAAGAATATGCACCTATTAAGACAGTTACATATTTTTTCGATGGATTGAGTAATAATGGTAAGTACCATATTACTTTTGAATATTCAGATCTGAAAGTAAAATCCATAGAACAATATTTTTCAGAAAATCCAGATGAAGAATCGAGTAATGAAGTTAATGTTATAGAAAAAACAACTAATTTATTTGAAAATGAAAATGATAATAATTTTACGCCGTCATTACTTAAAATTGATAAATTTATAAAATCTATTCAGTATAAATAATAATCTTAAAAATTAAACAAAAAATATTATGGAAAAAGAAATGGTTATTAGTGATAAATCTGTTGAGAGTAGAATAAAACATTATGGAAAGCAACCGTCAGAGAAAATATTGACGCCTGAAAAGCAAAAAATTATGCAAGAAAACTTAATTAATGAGTTTAAGAAATTAGGAGAAAAAGATGATATTATGAAAATTGCAGAACAAGTCTTAAAGCCAAAGCCAATTTTAGAAGTTGAAGTTTTGGAAGATGAAGTTCTCCATATTATTTATGGAGAAGAAAAAGAAGGGGATGGAAAAGAAGATATAATAGTATCAAAAAATCAGGATGATAATTTCGTTGTAAAATCATTTTATTTTGATTACATTGCAAGATCAGATTATCCTAGTTTTTCTGAACTTTTGGAAAATCCTATTTCTAGAGAGGATGAACGAAATAGGACGGGAGGAAAACGAGGAAGTTTAGATTATCATGATAATAAAGATTATAAATAAAAATAAACAGTATGAAGTTTGCAAAATTGTTTTTTTTAGGTAGTTTTTTTTTAATTTTGTTTTTTCAGATTGAAATTGCTCAAGCATATATTTCAAGAGATGAAGCGAAAGATCTTTTAGGAACACAATTTATTGAAGCATCAGATCAGAATGTTGATGCATATAGACAAAGTATCAATGTTGGGATGAGTAATGAACAAGCTGTAGATAATGTAAACCAAGCAAGTGCGCTAAGAAATAGCGATGGTTTGCCAACTTCTGATACTGTTTCTACTAATGAAGGAAGCTGGGCTTATAATGGTGATACTTTACTTTTTACGCCAAATCAAAGCTATAGTCCATCAGTAAATGAATCTAAAAGAAACTTTGATTACACACAGCGAAGAGCAAAAGGAATTGAGGAGGTTGTAGATGAAGATAAACTTGGTGGTGAAGATTATAATGATGCTTTTTATGACTTTAAAAGTGAATTAAATAGATCAAATCTTGCAAATACAAATGTAGGTAATTTAATGTTGCAGGAATATAGAGAGACAGCAGATCCAGATGAATTTATGGGTCATGCAAAAAATAAAGCAGAAGCAGATGCAATGAATAATGCAGTAGCTTATGGATTATTTGACAAGGTGGAACAAACTGCAAAAGAAAACGATATTGATCTTAATGATATTGTTGGATATAGTACGCATTTACAAATTCCGGGTGGTTATGATGTAAAAATACAAACTAAAGATGGAGAAATATATCCGCCACCACTAAATGATAATGGAGATAGCTCTGATAACTCTGCAAGTGGTGATGACGGTGGTGCTTCAAACGGAGGAAATCAATCAGATGGTAGTGGAAATGGCACTTCTGTTGTTACTGGAGATACTGGTGGTCTCGTCCCTTGCGGACATGGGTCAGATCCCGCCAATCGTTGTACTCTTTGTGATTTATTTGTGGGAGTTCAGAGAATTATCCAGTGGGGAAAGAATATTTTAGTAGCAGTAGCTTTAACAGCTATGGTTGTTGGTGGAATAATGTATATTGTTTCTGCTGGAAATCAACAAATGATGGAGTCGGCAAAAAATGTTATTAAACAAGCGTTAGTCGGGGTAATAATTGTATTGGGAGCATGGTTGATTATTAATACGGTGATGTGGTTAATAGTCGTTAAAAATGATATGGGTGTTGGAGCAGGTGGAAGTTGGTACAATTTTAGTTGTGGAGGGGGTGGGACAGTAAATACCGATGTTTTAAATAACAGTGTCAACAATGCTTTTGATAATATGTTAAATGGTTCTATAAATAATACAAATAATACTTCAAGCGGGCAAAACTCTGGTCTTCCTAGCTCAGTTTCTACATCAACATCACAACCTGCATCAACTCAAAACACGCCTCCATCAAATACAAACCCATCAAGCACACCTCCATCAACTCAAGATAGTTGTCCAGTTGGCCAGCATAGTGTTAATATAATTGATATACAAGGAAATTTGACACCAACTTGTGTTTCTGATTAAATAAAGGCTGGATAAACTTAATAGGTTCTTATTTTTTAACTTATATTATATGAAAGTAATAGAAACAGCTTATGCACAAACAATTGCCAATGCACCGACATTTGCTAGTATTTTTGGTTCAACATTAAATTTTTTGTTGCGAGCATTTACAATTATTGCTATAATTGGGTTAGTGGTTTCCGGAATGATTTATTTAACTGCGGGAGGAAATGAAGAAAGAATTTCTTTGGCGAAAAAAGCGTTTATGTATTCAATAGTTGGTATTTTGGTAGTTTTGGGAGCTAATATAATTATAAAACAAATTGGTAATTTATTATTTTAAATTGTGAATAAAAAGGAAGGAGGTGGAAATATGAAAATGAAAAAAATATTATATTCAGTATTGTCGATGGGGCTGATTGCTCCGGTTTCAATTTTTGCTTATAATCCACCAGCGAATACAACTCTTCCAGCGGGTTCGGTAACGGGAATTATTGGTAATATTATGACTTGGATGTTGGGATTGGTTGGTTTTCTGGGCGTTATTGGTTTTGCAATTTCTGGAATATTGTACCTTACTGCGGCTGGTGATGAAGATAGAATTACTACAGCAAAGAGAGCAATGACTTGGTCAATTGTCGGAGTGATTGTGGCGCTTCTTGGTGTAGTAATTATTAAAGCAGCTAACTCTATGCTTGGTGGACAAAATAGTGATTTTTAAGTTTTATTCTGGAAAGGAGAATATCTTTTTAAGGATATTATCTCCTTTCCAACCAAGTGTTATTAACTAATATAAACTTTAAAAACAAAAATATTTCGAAAAATTAACCTAATGAAATAGTTTGTTGTATAAAATTAGAATAATGAAAAATAAAAAATATTTGTACAGTTTTTTGGCAATTATTTTCTCAACATTGCCAACAGTTGCTTTAGCTCAATGGAATATGTCTAATGTCGCTACTCAGTCTAATCTACCAACTGGTACAATTTATCAAATAATCACAAATATAATGTTGTGGTTATTAGGAATTGTTGGCGTGATTGGAGTAATTGGTTTTGTTATTGCTGGTATTCTATACTTAACGGCTGCTGGTGATGAAGGAAAAATGGAATTGGGCAAGAATGCAATGACTTGGTCAATCATTGGTGTAATTGTTGCATTAATGGGTTATGTAATTATTCAGGCCGTAAATAGTATGTTAGGTGGAACAAATACCATTTTTTAGGTTTGCTGTCTTGAATATAATAAATAAAAATTGTGAAAAAAATGCTTAATAAAAAAATAATTCTGGTAATTGTGATTAGTTTTGTTTTTACAATTGGTTTTAATTTTAATACTTTGGCAGTTACTTGTCCGGATACTGTTAACTGGGATAATTCTACTGGAGTTTGTATTCCGATTAATACTGGACTTCCCCAAGGAGCAACAACTGACCCAATAATTGCTGTAGCGGAAGCAGTAATGCTATGGTTATTGAGAATTGTTGGAATAATAGCGGTAATAGCTTTCGTTGTTTCTGGAATTCAATATTTAACTTCTGCTGGTAGCGAGAGTCAAATTGAAACTGCTAAACGAAATATGAAATGGTCAATTGTTGGTGTTATCGTAGCATTGATGGGATTAATAATTTTAAATTTTGTTGATGATATGCTAAATGGTAATCTTTCTGGAAGAGGAATAGGGAGTGGCGGAGGCGGGGGCGGAGGCGGGGGAAATTCTGTGACCACCCCTGGAACAAATCCGTCAGGGACATGGATAAATCCTGATACAGGTTTACCATACAATAATAATAATACTACATCTGCCAGTAGAGGAGAAAATATTGTTAATTCGGCGATTAATAATAGTGCTACTACAGTGCCAAATTCACCAGTGAATAATACCGATTTACCAATAGTGAATTAAGAATTGTAAAAAATTTTTTTATAAAAATATGACAAAAAAATTTAAAATTATATTAATAGGAGGAATATTTAGTTTTTTAATGCTAATGAATTTTGTTCCGAATAATATTGTTTCAGCACAGTGTCCTTCTGGGGTTGGTGGTGGAGGTGATATATGTTTTAATAATCCATTGGGTTATAATACAGTGGATGCACTTTTACCAGCACTACTTAATAGACTACAAGGTGTAATTGTAGTATTGGCGTTAGTATTTATTGTTATTGGAGCCTTGTTATACATAACTTCTGCTGGAAATGAGAGTAGGATGACTATGGCAAAAAGTGCTATTGTCGCATCGGTGATTGGTTTAGCAGTTGGAATTGCCGCACCGTCATTCTTGCGAGAAATATATGGTGCGTTAGGAGCTAATATTCCTGGTGAAGTGGCTCAATCTTTGACAATTTCACAAATAGCTTTAAATGTCCTTAATTTTTTGCTGGGAATAGTTGGGACAATTTCAATTATTATGTTGGTGGTGGCGGGAATTATGTATTTAACTTCTGCTGGTAGCGAAAGTCAAATTGAAACTGCTAAAGCAATGACTAAATGGTCTATTGTAGGAATTATTGTTGCTTTGTCGGCAATTATTATTGTTAGGCAAGTTGCTGGATTATTAACATAATCTGACATTGTTATTTAATAAATTACTTAACACTCTAAAATTAAAATTCTTTTATACTTAGAAATTTTTTTAAAAAAGTATTTAAAAACAGGTGGCTTGACAAGGCAAGCACACCTGTTTTGTTTACTCATTCAATATTCTCCTTCTCTCAATTTTTATTGAGAGATTTTTGTTTTTGAGCTTAAAGCCAAGCTCCGGTGTATGATATTCGCCAAGCTCGCGATTAATGTTGAGCTCGGCAAATATCTTTTCTGCCGTTTTTACTCGGCAGAAAATGTTAGCGTTTTTTGTCGGAAAGACATTTGCCTTCCCTATTCGGAGCACAAGTGCTCCATAGGGTAGATTAAATGGTTTACGGACATTCTGTCCAGCGACAGAATTATCGCCTTGCCATCCGATTGTTTCCCAGGGGAGGTGCCAGAATAATTTCTGATACTCTCCGGAAAATGTTATCCGATATTCCCATCCTGGGAGGAGAATATACGGAATCCAAATTTCTCCGGTTCCCGCCTTCTCTCCATTTTCTCCTGGAACGAGATTCAGTGTTCGTTCTGAAAGCGGAACGGGGAATGTTTCAACATCTCCCCATTTCCCGAATTTTTTCTCCACCGCCTTTTTCGGTTTGGGCGGAGGAGGGGACTCCTTCTCTCGCAGGAGTTCCACTCTGATTTCCGCCAAAGTTTTCTGAGAGCCGTTTTGAGAACTCTCCAAAAATCTGGCGTAAT
>VAPM010078775.1_pt1 | contig 22189 bp, 17 predicted proteins | sample 3395091 | NCBI WGS metagenome assembly VAPM01 (sample SAMN08290445, study PRJNA428436) | hydrothermal vent metagenome | isolation source: Deep-sea hydrothermal vent chimney 3 | place: Pacific Ocean: Juan De Fuca Ridge
ACTGACTTCGTCCGGAAACTGTTCTATAAAATTAATTAATGACATGCTCTTTGTGTTTTATACAAAAATAACAAATTAGGTAAATATACGGGCATTCATATTAATTATCCAAAAAATTGTAGAAATTAGGAAGACGCAAACTAAAAATGATTGGTGGAATGAAATTTCTGATCATGAACGAATTTCAATTGAGAAGGGTATTTCAGATGCAGAAAAAGGGAAAGTAACCAATCACTCAGAAGCCAGAAAAATATATGAAAAGTGGTTATGAGATTGAGTGGACTGATAATGCTTTAAATGAGTTGAAACTAACCTTTGAATATCTGGAAGAAAATTGGACTGAAAAGGAAATATCTAAGTTATCGGCAGAAATTGAAAAACAATTCAATTAATCAGTAATAACCCAAAGTTATTTGCAAAAAGTAATTCTAAGGGAATCAGGAGGGCAGTTATGTTTAAGCTAAATTCAATTTATTATTCGGAAAAAGAAAATAAACGTATTGAAATTATTTCCTTCTTTGCAAACAGAAAGAGTCCAAAATCAAGACGTATTTAAAGTTGCATCAATATTGATTTTCAATAGCACAACAAGTTGAATCACTATTCTAAATACTTACCATTTTCACGAGATTGCGGTAATAAATAAAAACTCTTATTGATGGTTTGGGAAATAATATAAAGAACAGATTTTGAGTGAAATGCAAATCTGAATAAAAGATATTATTTTTATGGAAAGTATTAATTACCTATCCGTAAACAAATGCGCAACCTATATTTATTTCCCGTTTTAGTCTTATTTCTCAATGCTTGCAATTCCAACAATCAGATAGATAATGTGGAAGCCAGGCTTCCAAATATTATTGTCATCCTGGCTGATGATATGGGTTTTGGAGATGTTCAGGCGTATAATCCTGAATCAAAAATTGCTACTCCAAATATCAATAGCCTGGCTGAGGAAGGCATGAAATTTATGGATGCCCATACCAACTCTGCTGTTTGCACACCTACCAGATATGGATTGGTTACAGGAAGGTATGCCTGGAGAACGAGAATGAAAAGGGGAGTATTATCCGGTTATTCCAGTCATCTGATAGATACCGGGCGAACCACCATTGCAAGTCTGGTGAAACAAAAAGGTTACAGCACTGCCGTAATTGGAAAATGGCATTTGGGAGTTGATTATCCCTGGATAACCAGTGCTGCCCCTGAAGGCTTTAACAGGCTGAATTATTTTTCTGAAGACATGGGAATAGACTACAGTAAGGCCGTGAAAAATGGACCCAACAGCCTGGGATTTGACTATTCATTTATCATACCGGGATCGTTGGATATGAGTCCATATGTGTATTTGGAAAATGGTAAAGCGACGGCCATTCCAGATAGTATTAGTCCCATGGTGCCATTCCCTGCATTCTCAAGAAAAGGTGAAATATCTCCTGACTTCAGCCATCAGACAGCTTTAGATAAACTCACACAAAAAGCAATTGAGTATATAAAAGACAGATCAAAAGAAGACGATCCATTTTTGCTTTATTTCCCATTGACAGGCCCTCATAAACCTGCACTGGTAGCTGAGCGATTTGAGGGTAAATCAGGCTTTGGCCCGTATGGAGATCTTGTAATGCAGGTTGACTGGACTGTTGGTGAAGTGATGAAAGCGATTAAAGAAAATGGCATAGACGATAACACAATCGTGATTTACACAAGTGACAACGGATCTTATATGTTCCGCATTGATGCAGGCAAACCTGATCACGTTGATGATGAGACTGTGCAAGGATTTCATGTCGATCGACGACAATCTAACTACATATGGAGAGGGACAAAGGCAGATATTTATGATGGGGGGCATAGGATTCCGTTTATAGTCCGTTGGCCGGGCAATATTCAAGAAGGAACATCTAACTTAAATACGATTTGCATGACGGACATTTTTTCCACCATTGCTGAGATTTCCGGAATAGCGGTATCGAAAGATGCGGGTGCTGATAGTTATAGTTTTCTATCATTACTCCAAGGGCAAAAGTCTCATGAAAGACCTCCGGTCATTCATCATTCGATAAATGGGACTTTTTCTGTCAGATATGGAAAGTGGAAGATGATTTTTGCTGAAGGTTCGGGTGGTCGTCAGAAGCCGGTGGGCAAACCTTTTCAAGAACCATATCAATTATACAATATCGAAAAGGATCCTTCGGAGACTCAAAATGTAATTGAAGACCATGCTGATGTTGCAGCATTACTCGCAAATTATTTGGAGCAGATCAGAAGTAATGGATCGAGCAAGGAATTTAGCTTCAATACGAAAAGTGAAAACTAAAGATTGCTAAACATAGAATCGATAAAAACATGGAAGTTATAAAGCAAAATGAGGGATATGAGCAATTGGATTCAAACCCTCCTTTAAAAAGAAAAATAATTCATCTCGACAATGTAATGGTAACTGTAATTGAGTTTTTTGACGGACCTATGGAAAAACCAGATCCTCCTCATAGCCATCCACACGAACAGATTGCCTATGTGGCCTCAGGATCATTGAAACTATTTATTGAGGATAGAGAGTATCTTTTAAATGAAGGTGATGTTTTCAAAGTAGAATCAAACCTCAATCATAGTATCCAAACTTTAACAGAGAAAGTAAAGCTGGTTGATAGTTTTTCTCCAATACGCAAAGATTTTTTGTAACCTTACTCTTGAACAATTAGGCCCTTAAATTTATGCTCGTTTACATCAGATAACCTTATGGAATTGGATTGATCTCCTTGGGTTACCATAACACTTTTACAGGCGACTGAAGCTCCTGGGTTTTTAATGAAGATTCCACTCAAATTTTTTCTAGACATTAATGAGGCATCAGGATTGATGTCTGCCCAAATACCTTCGATTTTCCCAATGGTTACAGTCTCGCTATCAGTGATTTTTTGGTTTACGTGCAGGCATTATCGATAGTTGATGTTACCATGTGTTACTCCATTTTCTCATTTATTTTTTTAATTAATTCTTTTATCGCAGGAATGTGTTCTTTCTTAACTTTCTTACCCCCTCGATCGACAAGGCCAACAATAGCAGTGGTTTCTTTTCTATAAGGTTTATCTCTAATATCATTGGTCGGAATGCACTCAAAAAAATAATCTGGAAATTTTTCAGCCAATGAAGCTTTTAATTTAGAAACATTTCTATCTAAAATTGTTGCGATATTTCTAAATCCTAAGTCATTCATTAGCGTTAGGATTTTTTCAAGATTAGTAGCACCACCAACACCCCAACCAAAAAAACTTCCTTTTACCTCTAAACCAATAATTTCAATTATACGCTTTAGAAAAATCACATCTTCTTGACCTTCTGTAAGTATTACATTATCCTCAAGAAAGAATACCTCATTTGCATTCAAACCAAAAATATGAGGATTATTCAAGTCACGGAATAAAGGCTTAAGAGATTGAATTGTTTCATTCTTTAAATTATTTATTTTGATTGCCCCATTCAATTTTGTCGTTCTTGCTAGTTTTCCTCCATTAATTAAGCTTGTCCAGTCGATAAAAAAAGGTGAGTGAGTAGAAATGATTATTTGCCTGTTACGAGAATAGTCTAATAATACCTTACTTAATTTTCTTTGCAGAGCTGGATGTAAAGAAAGTTCAGGTTCATCAATTACTATTACATCGTTTGGAGCCGAATCATATAAAGTATCAACTATTGTAAATATGCTAATTAAGCCTTCACCAGCACCGTCACTATTATGATAATTTAAACTTAATGTAATATTGACCACTATCATTTTGGTCTATATTCCATTTAGGAAGGGGATTCAATATTTCCCCTAAAACGTTGTTAAATTTTTCTTGATTTTTCTGTATCTCAAAAATTCGATGATAGAAGTTGCTTAGTTCCAGCCCTCTTATTGATGGTAAAGTAGATTGCATTAGATAAGTATTTTTATTCCAATTCCCTTTACCAAAAAAAGGATTAAATGTTCTCCTTGAAGGTAGCGTGTGTATCTTAACACTATTTATTTGGATACCCTTTTCTTCGAAGATAGATTCACTGCCGTAAGAATCCGTTGTCCTCAAAACTATAGATTGTCCTTCACTATTAACCAGTTCTATAAAAATCTTGTCCCCAGCTTTTTTATTCCTTTTCCCTTCCGTAAAACTTGGAGGTTCGAATTGTGAGATTGCTCTCAAGGATTCATAAATTGTCGATTTCCCAGAATTATTAGGCCCAACTATAATCGTCAAACCAGAGCCAAGTTGCCCATTGGGAATTGCAATCTTAAGTTCCTGTTCTTTTTCGAAACCTCTGAGTCCCTTTATTTTAATTGAATTGTATTGCATGTTAAAATTTTAATGCCCTCTAAAATTTATGTAATAATTACAAGTAACTATTATTTACCATTGCATCCTCTGGGTAAAACTAACAGTTAATCGATGGAATTAAAATTGTTGCTGCCATATGGAAAGGAAGATGAAAAGGTAAAAAAAAGTAATAATCCTCATCCTCATAACTATTCATTTCTCATTATTACTCCTTCACCCAACTTACCGGAAAAGAGGCATATTTAATGGTTTTGTTCGGGCCGCCGTCTCTATCTTTATGATGAAAACTATAGACAGTATGTATCATACCATTGGCACCCTGAATGACTGCGGGATAATGGCTCGATGTGGCTAAGTCTCCACGATCATCGTATTCAATTTGCTTCTTCCATTTCCAGCTTTCACCATCATTATCAGATATTGCCACGGTCAGATCGTGTCTTCCTTCTTCGGTGTGGTTGTAAACCAATAGCCATTCCCCGGAGGCCAGAGTTGCCATATCAAAACCTGCTCCCGGATTTGGAAGGCCTGTGTCTTTGGCTATGCTCCATGTGATTCCTCCATCTTTGGAAATTGTTCGTTGCATGCGTTGAGGTGGAGGGCCATTGTCTCGTAAATAAGCTGCCAGCGAACCATCTCTGAAAACGGCTAAGGTTGGCTGAATGCCTATGCCACCAATTACAGGATTGCTAAATTGCCAGGTCTTGCCAAGGTTATCGGTTATCGCGAATAAGGAGCAATTAAATCCATCCGAATATAAAGGAACAATGATTCTGTCACTGATGATGATTGCTTTATTTTTTGTTTGCCAACCAATTCGCCTGGATAATGGATAGCCTAATTGTACATTTTCTTGCTTATCTCCTTTTTTGAATTTTCCACTACGAACCATGTTTTTACCGCCGGCAAGGCTATCAACTTTCATTTTATATTCTTTCCAAAGTCCAAGGAGATATTTTTGTTTTTCTTCTGGAATTTTTTGAATTAATTCATCCTTCAGATAAACCTCGTACTCTGCCAATTGCTTTGCCACAGCTTCGACAAAACGATCTCCCGGCTGTATGCCTCTTTCTGTTTTATCACCGGGTTTAACTAAAATTATATCCTGCCATGACCAGACAGGTGCTCCGGGGTTTTCATAATCTTCACTAATTCGATAAATGGGAATTGATGTGTCCCATTGGTTTGCAAGCACAGGATACCACATGAGCCACAGTCTGTTTTTTGTATCCATAAACATCATGGGATTTATATCCGGAAACCTGGGGATATCGGCCATAAGAAATGTCGGAGACCATATAGTATCGCCTTTTGCCAGTCTCGATCCCATAATCTTTACATCATCGGCCCATCGCTCTCCAGATCCCTGAAACCACGCAGACAACAAATCACCATTTGGTAGTTCAACAATTGTTGGGCCGTGAACATGCTCTTTTTGCAAAGGAAAAATACCTGTCTCCCAGCGGGGCATGATATTTTCATTGAATTGTAATGTTGCTGCCGAATTATTTTTTTGGTTCTCACAGCTCCAAAATCCACCAATGAACAATATGAATGCCAAGGAGGATCTCATTTTATTTTGGACTTGCATTTAAACCAAAAGGATATTTGATCACTTGCCCATATCCATTATTTTCCAGTAAGGTTATATTCTCAGGAATGTCAAAAAGATTTTCTTCTGACAAACGGCCAACATTTTCTTCATAAAGTGTTTGCTTGCCATTTTCGTCATATGTTGCGGTTATTACAGTATAAATATCCATTCTGTCAGGCAGGTTGTTTTCTTTGGGCATGACATGGAATAATTTTATCTGGTTGCCACTAAAGCTTTTGAGCGTCCAGGGCTTATCGTCGTCAATAGGTCTTGGATGGGCACCCCAACTTCCTTCGCCCATAAACATTGTTCCATTTTCGTCATCTCTTACATATCCCATAAATGAATCTGCCGATGTGCTGTCGGGTCGCAAGGGAAAAGTTATTTTACTCATATGCGAATCACCATCCATGGAGATATCCAGGCCATAGTCAAAAAACATTTGAGCCCATTGGTTGTATTGATACTCGTTTTCAGCTTTGCTACTTGTATGTGGCCAGAAGGGTTTGTGATATCCGGCAATTTTGAAGGAATAATTTTTATGTGATTTAAGATCATTTTCCAGCCAATCTTTTTGAACACCTCCCTCATCTACAGATGAATTTAATGCAATGATATGGAAGAAATCTCCCCCAAAAGAAACTGAATAATAAATTTGAGATGAGTCATTTTCCTGGTATGGTGCATTAAAAATATAATTCAAATTGGCATGGTCACCATTTTCATGATTGCCATGAACCGGGAAAATGGGTATCATTCTACCATCTGGAGTGGTGGTAAGCTCTTGCCAGTCTTTAAGCCAAATATGCCATCGTTCCGGAACCGTACCATTTCCACTACAAAAATCTCCATTGAACATAACGAAGAGTGGTCGTAATTTAGATACCAAACGATTGGCTGCCCGTCCTGCTTCCAATGGTTTGCCATCACTTTTGGTATCTCCACCTGCGACAAATGTAAAGGCCTGTGGTTTGTCAGGAGCTGTACGAAACCAGAATCTTTCGCTTACTCCAGTATCGTCTTTGATCACAAAATAATATTCTTGGTCCGGTTTCAAATTTGAAAGCTTGGCGAAATGTGTATTCATTCCATATTTGTCCAATATCCGATCTGCTTTTTTAGAAAGTTCATATTTCCAAAATTCCTTGCCATGATCAATCGTACTATACATCACAATTGCATTTGCATTTTTATGCTGATCCCAGGCAACAGTAATATTGGTGGCAGGATCCTCATTCCATACAAGACGATATTTGTCAGATGAGGCAGGTGTTTCCGGTACAGACTGACAACTTTGCGAAAACACAAAAACAAAAGATGTGCATAGTATGGTTAAAAATGTACTACGGCTTGCTGTTAAAATTCTTATTGATTCTTCCATTAAATGTTGTATTTATTTTAGGGCACAAATTAGTAATAATAATTGTCATTATTAATTATACTTCTACTCACTTATTGAGTACCATATCATTATTCAATGTCGTTTAGTTAAGCCAGCACGTCATCGCGAGGATTAAATTTTTTTCAAAACGCACAAACCTGCTTGCAGTAGGCAGGTTGTCAATGACGTCAAAAAACACCAGTTAATTCCCAGATTTATTCTGGGATCTGCCTGCATAAGAAATGATTTTTCAAATTTCCGACAGACCCCGGAACAGGTCCGGGGACTATCACGGTATTTTTTTACGTCATTGGTAGTCTTGCAGTGACGAAAAGCTTAACTAAATGACATTGTATCATTATTATAAATTTATATGAATTAATTCACAAAATGATTGCTGATTGATTAAGAGTTTCAATTCATTTTATAGTCTTTATAAATGTATAATCAGTTGGCTTTATTTTTAGAATTATGAGCTGGTTGAGAATTTATTCACCCTCTTACTTTTTCTACAATGAATAATCAAACCATTTCTAAGTTCACTTTTATTATTGCCATCTTAGGTTTCTTTATAACTCCAAGTTTTATTGTCAAAAGCCAGCATTTGGAAGGTTGGGAACATACTGATAAAAATGACAAAACAATCGAAAATGCGGTGAGCAGTGAATACCAATTTAATGGATATACAAATTATTGGCACGATACATATAGTACCTGGTACCGCTATGGGAATCTGTATAAAATGGCAGTTCCAAATGTAGAAAAGAGCATTATGCAGAGCAAGGTGGATATTGCTGAAGATATGGGTGTTCCGGGATTGCTCATGCAAGAAGGTTTTATAAATCACCTATTTTCCAAGCAGTACAGTTTGTTAAACCAGCCCTCACAAAATGAATTGGAGGGAGCGTTAAAAAATAAAAATGTACTCATTTTTGTCAACCCAGATTCTGAAGTTGGTAAAAAGGTAAATAGTAAATGTCCGTCTGGAAATAATTGGCCTGAATTATTAAAAAGCCATCAATATGGTGCATCAGACCTTAAAAGGGCAGATGCTTTCTATCTGGAAAATGGAGAAAGGAAACTATTTGTTGTCAGTTCTACAGATGAAAAAACACGTGATCGAATGAAGAAACTCATCGAAAGAACCGAAGAAATTGTAGAAACATACAATCTGCACAAAGGTTGGTTTGGCGCAGAGACATTACTAAAAAGTGTTACATGTACCGATGGTCACCCATTGGATGTGATAGGAAAAGGTATGAATGAAGGCAATAGCTGGTTTGTATTTAATGGTTACATGGATTATTTGGCAAAAGACGAACTAAATACCTGGATGGATCAGGTTGATCTTCCCATAGTGACAGATGTAGGATTTTCTCCTGTTTATGGTTGCAGGGATTATGATGGATTTCAAAATCAAAGTATGTTCACCAAAGATTCGTGGATCAATTTTGCCAAAGAAAAAGGAGGTTATGTATTCCGACAAGTGTGGGATACTGTTGCGGATCCATATCAATATGATGGATACTTTGCGAACGAAGGGAACAAAGAGCAAATTGATAATGAAGATGTGCCGTTTGTTTTGAAAACCGGAATGTTAGCCAATAATGCCTTATCGAGTATGGTGCTGTTTCTTGAAAAAGGCACAGAACTAACTCAGAAAACCATGTGGGAGGCCATCCTCGACCGACGAGAAGTGGGCATATTGGCCAAGGGCAAGATGATGGGGCCTGCTATTTTCCGCAATGCCTTACAGATATTGCTTTTGGACAAAGAATATTTGGAAGAATATTTCGGAGACCAAATAAGTATAGAATCGACAATTGATGGATATAATTTACAGGTCACTGTGAAAAATAATTTTTCTTTACCGGTTTCAGGAGAGTTAGAGTTGAAGTTGCCTGCAACAATTAAAATCAAGAGTAAGACGGATATTAAGTTTGATCTATCTGCCAACGGCACAAAGATGCTTCAATTTGCATTAGAACCCACAATAAATGCAATGGACAATACGAATCCTATCGCTGTACATTTTAAATGGAATGGGAAAAAGAAAAGTACCCTGGCCATGCTTGACTTACCCCAGGCAATTTCTGTTCACAGACTTCTGTACGGACATACGCCAAAAGTAAGCTATCCGGTAACGATCCATAATTTCACAAACAAATCTTCTTTCCCAGTAAAAGTTCAAGTAGTATCTGCTGATAATGAAAAGAAAGTAATTTTTAAAACCTCGCAAACCTGCAATGCTGCTACAGGCAAATTTCAAGACATGTTATTTGAGTTAGAATTACCTGCCGGCAATTATAATGTTAGGGTGTCTGCCCTGGGGATAGATTACACATCGCAACTGGGAGTTGGTAAGGCAGAGGGAAAACCATATGCCTATGCACTGGATCTAAACAGTGATGGCGTGGATGAAATTAGAATGGAAAATGACAGCGTCCAAATTACGCTTTTGGCTACAGGAGCCAGAGTAATTGAATATATCGTAAAAAGCCGAAATGATAATGTACTTTTTAAACTGTGGCCAAAGAAAGCCATCGATGACAAGCGCTCGTTCCGAAAAAGAGGATATTATCCATATGGAGGTTTTGAGGATTTTCTCGGGCAGGGAAGTATGGAGACACATCAAGTGTATCAAGCTGAAATTGTTAAGAAGGAGGGTGATTTTGTTCGTGTGAGAATGTGGACAGAATATTTTGGAAACAAGCTGGAAAAGACATTTACCCTTTATGGCGATTCTCCTTTATTGGAAGTGCGATTTGCTTTGACATTTAAAAATTCTGAAGCCAATGTGCTGGGCCCCCAGCCAATTCTTGAATTGGGAAAGAAACACTGGACAGAAGATGTATTTATGGTTCCCGATCAAGACGGGATTGTTGAATTACGCATGAAGCCAGAAAAATTTTATGGACATGCATTTTTAAATATCAAGGAAGGTTGGAACGCCGGCTATGATACCAAAGAAGATATTACATTTGTTGGAGCGTTTCCAGTTGATCAACCACTTTTTCTACATATGTGGATGAATCATCCTCGAAATAGAGATGCACACCATTATTATACCGAATTCCAACCCTGGACTCCTATTTATCAAAAGAGCACCATGTATTTTACGTACTACCTTTGGGGCGCAGGAGGTCCTTGGGAAAATGGAGTGAAAGGACTCAGAGATCGGAATTTGATTACTAAAATAAATAATAATTAGGGGGATAATTTTTTGTGACCTCAAACCTAAAATCACCAAAATGAAAAAGTCTGTATTTAATTTTATAACAATTGTTCTCATTTTAATAGTCTCAAATGTTGGCTTTGGAAAAGGAGATAAAAACAAAGAACTGAAAATCACCAGCCTTGAATTGGGCTACCCAAGTCCTGCAATTCCATTCTATCATTTTATTGCAGAGATAGAATTGCCACAGGCATCAATTATTGAAGTGGAAGCAGAGGTCAATGGCAAATTGCTTCGATTTACCAACCTGCATAGATCAGATGAATTAACGGATTTTGACCGACCGGCATTAAGCCATCGCACTCCTTCAGCCTATGGTTTATCTCAAAATGGAACTTTATACAAAAAACCTCATGTAGTTGGCTGGGTAAAATGGGAACCTGGTGAGGATTATAAAATAAACATTAGGGTGCGGATAAAGAAAAACCTTCATGCCTCGAAGGATGATGTGATCTTATCTTCAACAAAAACGCTTACAGCACCAGCAGGAAAAGCAGTTTTTGATAATGCCTGGAAAAATTATAAATCAATTGTATTGTCCGAAACAGCAGGAATTGATAGATCGACGGAACCGGTGGAGGTGCTACTTTCATTTTACCCCGATGAGGCCCAACATCTAACCAGGGAAATCAGAGTTGTAGCCATTGATCCTGAAACCTACGAATTAGAAGAAGTGCCTAGCCAGGTTTATGATATAATGAAATATTTAGAAGAAGATGATCTCGATCCGGATGCCAACGGTAATCCAACTCGCGAAATTCCACTTTGGATGGCAACCGTAACCGCACGTGTTGCGTTTCTGGCTAATGTTCCCGCAAAATCAAGCAAGGTATATTTGATTTATTATAATAATGAAAATGCCCTGGCAAAAATGTACCAAACCGATCTTAGGGTTCAAGGAGAAGCTCCCGGTCTTCGAATAGATAATAAATTATATTCCATTGTCCTGCACCCGGACTCCGGTCATTTAGATCAGATAACACTTAAAAGTAAACCTGATGCACCATTATTTCACCGTATGGAAACCAATGGCGCAATTCACTGGAATCCCGGCATATATTCCCCACCTACTCCATGGACCCACACTGCCGACTGGAAGCCCCCTGCCAATGTTAATCACGTGGCAGGTCCGGTAATTACATCTACTGAAGTTTGGGATAATTTAAGAGAAATTCCTGAAGTTGATGCTTCTGTGAGATATGATTTTTATCCGGGAGTGCCATATTTTATCAGCTCGACAACAATGAGGATTAATAAAAGAATTGAATGCATAGCACTCAGAAATGCCGAAATTGTTTTCAAACGAGAACTAATCACTCACGCCGCCTGGTACGACGCCGTGCGTGATAAGGTAATCGAGTACGACGTAGCCGGAATGCCGGAGCTTACTGATCTGCTCATCGAAGATGATGTGCCATGGATTACTTTTTACAATAAGGAAACAGGGATTGGATTTTGTGGCATTCAGCTAAATTACGTCAATGCAGGACTTGAATCAAAATCTCGTCTCTTAAATCCATATATGTACATTACTGGCGGCCCATGGATATATTGGGCTCGCGCGCTTTCTCTTACATTTCAGTCGTCAAATATGCAGCAGATGATCCCTGCTATGGAAGGTAATTTCTTTGCAGAAAAATGGGCATATCTTACCTATGAGATTGATGAAGGTGATAAGCCTTATGCTCCAGCTTTAAAATGGCAAAAACAACTTACAAATCCATTGAGGATACGACTGGTGGAGGAGGTTGATGATCGTGTATCAAGAACAGTACATGAGATATTTATCGACGAAGGAAAAAGTGGCTGGGAAGGTAGAGAAACAGGCAAGCATTAAGGGTATCTCTATTAATTCATTTCCAATCAACTCAGGCACTTATTTCCGCTTCAAGTCACCTGATAAGGCCTGCCTGCCGGCAAGGCAGGGACTCGGAGCTACCGGGATGCCGGATTGCAATTTAGGGAGTAAATAATTGAGAAGTCGTAATTTGTACGTTTTATGATAGTAGCCATTATCATGAAGCCCTGATTTAATCCTGACTCATTAGAGTCCTCTACGAGTGACTCTGCTGGGGAGAGAATAACATTGCCTTTAAAAAGTCAAGGTTAATTCTAAAGGTGGACTTTAAAAAGTCAAGGATAAGGAAGGTCAATTTAATTGCAATTTGCGGCAAAATTGTATGGGGAAAGGTGGCTCGCATCAGCTAAAGGGTTAATTTACTCAACATCTCAACATAAAAAATCGATAGAAAATTTACTTTTCTATAGCGCTAATTATGTCTACTATTATTTAATTATATGTAATTTTAGCAGGGATAAAAATAACTTAATATTATCAAATCATCTACAAACTCTCATTCCCAATCAAATCGGGCACATTCAATCGTTCCTTTTCCGGGCCATTCTCCAGTCTTAGGACACCTCTGGGACAAACAGCAGAACATATCCCGCAACCCACACAGGAAGAACGGACGATATTTTGGCCACGTTGAGCATACCAACGCACATCAATACCCATTTCGCAATACGTAGAGCAGTTGCCACAGGAAATACATTGTCCGCCATTGGTGGTGATGCGGAAACGAGACTTGAATCGTTGCACAATTCCCAGATAGGCAGCCAAAGGACAACCAAATCTGCACCAGACACGATTGCCCATAATGGGATAAAACCCAGTCCCAATCACTCCGGCAAACATAGAACTGATCAGAAATCCATAACTCGCTTTTATGGTTTCAGTGCCAATGCCGAGTAGGGAATAGCTTCCCGTAAAAAAAGTATAGAGCACAGCTCCTGTATTGATTATGGCAAATACCATTACGGAGTGAATCATCCATCGTTCTATTTTCCAGGCTTTCAAAGATTTATCAGACAATTGTCGGAAAGGATCTCCCAAAGTTTCTGCAAGGCCTCCACAGCCACAAACCCACGAACAGTACCATCTTTTCCCAACGAAGTAGGTAATTATCGGTACGGCAAAAATGATTAATGCAAGACCCCAAAATAGCATAAACCACCCAAGGAGTCCGCTGTCCATCAGCTCGTTCAGGTTGTAGTTATAAAAGAAATCATAGTCCAAAGGCCATATATTTTTGAAATCATAGGCCGGTTTGTTCAGGGCAGACAGGATTTCAGGAAGGATAAATGCAATAGCAGTTTGGAAAAATATTACCGAAATGGTTCGGATAATCTGATAAGTATTGTGCCGGTATTTCAAGATCATACGGACACCCATTACACCAATTGCCATTGTGTATAAAACGCCATATAAAAACCAATGACTTGCCGGGCCTCCGTTAAGCCTGAAGCTGATGGGGTCAACCAAGATTACCCAGTTAGTCAGGTATTCCGGATAGAAATACAAGAAGATATAAAAGGCGATCATGAAGGTGCCCAATGCCACACCCAGCCACCCTTTGCTGGTGATGGCATCCATAAATATTTGGTTGTTTTTTATGCCTGGGGGAATACCGGAATATGTACCATAGAAATAGGCAAATGCGCCAATGATAATAAAGCCAAGACTCAGGAAAAGCCAAAGCTTTAAATTTCCTTTCAACATCCCAAGGCTTGAAGCTTTAGTGATGGAAAATACAATGCTATTTGCAGCGTAGCTGTCAAATGCGATTTTGTATGAGATGCTGATGTTAATGCTTTCAATGCTACCGGTAAGCTGTTTTGATAGTTCTTCTTTTGAGGAATAACTTTTGCCTTCCATCCATCCGGTAAATTCTTTCAGACTTTTATTTTGAAAAGTGGAAGCCTCGTCCGTAGCCGGGAGTACTTCATCAATGATAGATTGCTTGTAAATGAATTGCCCATTTTCTCCAGCCGCCAGAGAAATTTCCGAAGCGATATTTTTAGCAATTCCGTACTTTTCGATGATGGAGTTATTGGCATTTTCTATGGCAGATCGAAGATCATGGATAAAAGCGATGTTGGATTTATAGGTAACATCCATCATTGATTTGGATGACTCCGATAAAGCCATAAATTTTTCACCTTCTCCCTGGTCTTTTAAGGTATTTTCCGAAAGCTGATAATCACTCATGGTAAGTGATCCAACAAAAACAAAGAACCCTATTACAAATATTCCTAGCCCTGCAAATGTGATGTATTTGTTCATTGTTATTTAGTTAGAAATAAAAGCAAATAATCCTCTTTTAGAGTTTGATTTAACAAGGTTATCCGGAAACTTAGCATTATATATTTCCAGAATTTCACCTTCATATTCTCTGAAAAACTCCGGATCAAAATTTGCGCTTTTCAAATTTCTCATGACATCTTCCAATTTTTCACCTTTTTTCAACCATCGATCACACACCTTATGACGGTATCTGATTCCCATCAAATTTATTCCAATAAGATTAGTTGTAGATTTACTATAGACCAAGCGGATGGCAAGTTTGCCATTGTCATGTTCCCAATAGATTTGATCCTCATCTTCATCGAGGTGATTTTTTATAATTCCATATACCTGATATTCGATATCCAGAAATTTCGCTGAGTTAAACCAGGGCCCTGGTTTGTATGATTTTTTTTCCTTACAAATAGTTTGGGCGAGCGTTTCACCATGCATTCTTCCGGTGTACCAAACTTGCTCGATTGGCCTTCGGTCGGGTAGTGGTGTTTCAAATTGTGCACAATCTCCAATAGCATACACGTGTGGAACACTAGTCTCAAAATATTCATTGACCACAATACCTCTTTGAACATTGATTTTTGAGTCTTTCAAAAAGTCGATATTCGGACTCACACCTGCAGTTAATCCAACAAACTGACAAGGTATCTCTTTCCCATCTCCTGTGATAATTGCACGAACTCTTCCATTTTCATCAGCAACAATTTCTTTTAACTCAGTTTCCAATCTCAGGTTGATGTGATGCTCTCGTATATGCCTGTTGATCATTTCTGACTCTTCCGGTGGCAATATGATATTCCAAAAACTATTTTCCCTTACAAGAAATGTAACTTGAATATTTTTTGATAGTAACATTTCGGCTAACTCTATGCCAATCAACCCACCGCCAACGATGACTGCACGATCGATATTTTTTGTATAGGTTTCTATATTTTCCAGGTTTTGGAAAGAATACATCCCCTGAACACCTTTGAGATCCTGCCCGGGCCAACCGAATTTATTGGGTTTAGATCCAACACCAAGTATCAGGATGTCATATGCTATTTTTCCGGAATCTTTCAGATGGACTTTCTTTTTATCAGTGTCAATAGTATCTACAAATCCTCGCACCAGATTAATATCATTTTTCTTCCAAAACCAATCTTCATATGGTTTTGTATGCTCATATTTCATGTGGCCCATATAAATGTACATCAGTGCCGTTCTGGAAAAGAAGTGATCTGTTTCAGCGGAAATTACAGTAATGTTGTGATCGCTTAATTTTCTGATGTTCCGGGCAGCTGTAATTCCAGAAATTCCATTGCCGATGATGACTATATTCTTCATTGAACTTTATTGATGATACAGATAAGCTAAGTTAACAATTATTCAAAAAGACTACTTTAGAATAAAAAGAAAGAAAAAATATCTTCATATAATAGACTAACATTATGCCTGCAAAATTGATTTTAATTAAAATATCATTAGTCATGAAGAGGACAATAAGCTTTGTTTGCCATTGTGTGGGATGATAAGAATAAGGTTTGCTTTGGAGCCTCCGAATCAAGAAAGGAGGACAAGGCAGTGGGGTAGGGGTTTTAATAAATAAACAAATCCAGTTGAATTGCTATTTTTTTACTTTTCAATATTCTATCTATCCTACGCTAAAGCTTTGACTGGCAAGCATTCTATCATTTAATCATTCAATTCCTCCTACGCAAAAGCTTTGGCGGACAGGCATTAATTTACTAAATCTCGTAAAGTTCAAAATCTGTACCACGACCATATCGTACCAAATCGCCAAACAGATAAGTGTCCAGAGTTAGTAAGTCCTTTATTTTGTAATCATTTGTATCGGCAGTCTCCAGCACCAAAAAGCTCGTGGTTTCACCATGGTTTCTGATAAAGTATCTTTTACCCACCCTCATATTGTCGTAGGACATTGTTTTATTACCAGATTCATTCATATGAATTACGATTTTTTTTTGAATGCAATTATAACGCTTATAATCTTGATATTGTTTAAGAGATAGATTATTTGGAGAGCATTCGTAATGCTATAATTTCCTTTAACAAAAGTAGAGTTGCTTTTACCTTTTTTGTTTTATTAAAATCATAGAATTTGGATTTATCTGCTATTTTTATGATTGAATTATAATATAAACATGAAGAAAGTAAAGCTCAATTTCGATACTAAGAATGTTATTAAAAGTGCTACAAAGTCGCTCTTATCTGAATTCAGACCTCCGGTAAAAAAGGTCGGATCACTACCAGGAACCTTGGTTTACACCGGCCAAAAGACTGCGCCTACAACGGTCAAATTTTTTCAATATGATAAAAAAGGGATCTCGTTCAAGCCAATAAACAATATCGATGAACTAAAGAAAAATATTTCTAAAATGCATGTTAACTGGGTTGACCTGACGGGATTTCAGGACATTGAATTGCTGGGTGAGATAGGTGCTTTTTTTGAAATTGATTTGCTCACATTAGAGGATATGCTCAGCGTAAATCAGCTGCCCAAAATTGAAGAGCACGACGATTATCTATATATCACTCTTAAGCTGGTGGATTTAATTCCCGACTCCAATACTTTCGAATTTACCCATTATAGCATGGTGATAAAGGGAAATACCTTGCTCACATTTTCGGAAAATCCAACTAAACTTTTTGATAATATTGAGGAATTACTTCAGCATAATTTTAATCAACTAAAGCAGGCCCCGCTTGATTACCTGAGCTATCGAATTATTGATACAATCGTAGATCATTATTATTACTCTCTTGACTTATTTTCGAGCGTGTTGTCTGATCTGGAGCTGGAACTGATTGAGCGTCCCTCAAAAAAACATATTCAAACCATTTTAAAATATAAAAAGCAGTGGCTGATCTTGCGGAAGGCATTGTATCCTTTTAAGGATGCCATCAGAAAAATGCTGAATGTTGAAGCGAAATTTATAAAGAAAACGGGAAAACATTTTATCGCTGATTTGATCGATCATTTGCAGAGCATTGCAGAAACGATGGAAATATTGAATGCTACATTAAATAATTTGATGGACTTGTACAATTCTACCGTGAGCAATAAGATGAATGAGGTGATGAAAGTACTCACTATTGTGTCCACCATTTTTATACCGCTCACATTTATTGCCGGGGTCTATGGCATGAACTTCAGAAATATGCCGGAGCTGGCATGGGAAAATGGATACTTTTTCACATTGGGGTTGATGCTCATTATTGGTGTAGTCATGGTGATTTTTATGAAAAGAAAGAGATGGTTGTAAAAGGCAGTTTTTTTTTGAGGCATATAATTAACTTTTGAACTATCATTTCCCAAAAGCCTTCTTAAACCTCCTTACCTCTTTTTTAAGTGATTTGTATTGATTTCCCATGGATATCAATTCTTTATAGCACTTTTCTGAAACCACAATTTCTTTAAGCTGTAATACTTTGAATAATTTTCTTAGTTCGTAAATATTTTCCTCATCTGCATTTTTTATAATGAGCCTGATAATATTCTCGTTTTGAATTGAATTTTCTGGAAGAATACCATTGATAAGCGCAGCTTGCAAAGAATTCTTTAATGGTACATCATACAATTTCTCAAGAAGATTAATTTGAACCTGGTAAGCCAGTTGGTTGAAATTTGCCGAAAAGAAATCCTGAACTTCATTTTTTTCCATAAGAGAAGTTGGGATGTTTTCAATGACGCTCATGATGAAATACCCTTTATATTTTCCGGCAAGGGTCAAAATCTGCGACAGAAATTGATTAAAATATCCAACATCAATATTTTCAATAACAAAAAAATGTTCTTCTACATTTTCAGAAGTCAATAGTTTGTGGATCAATTTTTCATTGAGTGATTTTGCAGTATGTTTTTTGACGTCAATAATGATTTGACCATTTGCAATATGCCAAAGCGTATAGCATGTATAAATTGCGCCATGAACCATATCTTCTTTCACTTGAGTCGCTGTTGCAGAGGTCATCCCATCAATGCCGGAATTAACTTCTTCAACCAATTGACTTCTTTTTAAATAGACAAATGATGGACTTTTGATAAAAAGAATATTCAATAACTTTTTATAATCTGATTTAGAGAATGGGATATGATCAAGTTTGGTTAGAGGGTTTGCCAGATTAATCTTGAATGTTTTGAAATTGCCCATAGGGTCCCAATAAAAATGTATCTCAGCATCATAGCAACTGCTGTCTTCGCATACCGGGGTAATGATGTGTGAAGTATATCCTTCCAGCAGGTCGTTATCATCAAAATACGCATAGATGTCAAGCAAGATCGAATCATCTGTTAAGAACTGAAATGCAATCTCTGGGTTTTTAGAGGCTTTGGAGTTGTTGTGCGATAGACAAAGAAGTCCGGATATCAGCAGGGGTAATAAATATTTATAAGTTTTATTCACTTAGGCAAATTGCTTCGTATTTCCAGGACCAAGTTAAAATCATTGAAACGAATCTTATTTTAATAATTGATACTACCAACCGGGATTTCCAATTCCCTTTTCCATTAATTGTTGAAGTTCTGTAAAGTAATTTGTATAGACGTCTCTGGGTAAAACATCATGTTTTTGGCAAATGGATGTAGCCATACCTACCACTTCCCCCATCATGCCGGTGGTTCGTTGCACACGAACAGTTCCCAATGCCACGTGTGTGACACTAATATTTCTGCCTGCCATAAACAGGTTTGAAATATTTCGAGAGTAAAGACATCTGTAAGGCACTTGATATGGTTTTATTTCTCTCATATCTGCTCTCGACCGAAAAGGTTCACCGGTAAAATTATTGGAACGTATAGGGAAATGCAGGTCCACATCCCAAGTAGTGGTAAAAGTCCCATCGGGAAACTTTCGCCCTTCGATGATATCCTGTTCTTTAAGAATTACATCTCCTAGCAAACGCCTGGACTCTCTCTTACCTCCAATGTAGGCTACCCAAGTCAGTTTTCTGCGAGCAAATTTTTCCTTCTCAACACTTCTATTTTTTATAAAATCCCAATTGCCATAAACTACCCGCAGGGCATAGTCTCGTATTGTTTCTATTTCTGTGACCTGATCCCGATTTGCACCTGTTTCCCAATCCCAGTCGCCCTTTGTTACTTTATATGAAGTTTCTTCATTGAATTGCACTGCCCATAGTTTTGTGTTTGGAAAAGGACTAGCTATTTTTTCTTCCATGGAATTCCATTGGACGGATGTGCCCATTACTAATTGATCTTCCTCGTTTGGAGCACGGTCTTCACCGGTCATAGATTTTGACTCACGACCCACCCTAAAGTCAGCACTGGCAAGGAAACCCAGGTTGCCATCTCCTGTGCAATCAGCAAACAATGTTCCTTTGAATTTATATTCTTTTCCTGTAATAATACTTTTACCAACAACCGAAACAATTTTACCTCCTTCTTTAACCACCTTCATCACATGGGTATTCAAGAATAAATTTAGGTTTTCCTGGGCCAGTACAATTTGAAGTTTTTTATCATCATTATAATTGGCGGCAGGTCCTGCATTGTGTTCTTTTTTCTCAGGATTATTGTTGATAACCTCAAATATTTTTTGACTACGTATAGCATTAGAATCTTGCTGAGCTTCCCACAGTTTCCAGTGACCGACGGGACCAATTTCATCAACAAGCGATCCAAGATTGGTATATGGTTTTTGATATATTAGTCCCGAAAGCCCTACGCGAACTTCAGAACTATTGTTGCCTCCCAATACTGGACGATTCTGGATTAAAGCAACTTTACACCCCAGCCTTGCAGCGGATATAGCTGTACAAATACCAGCCATGCCACCACCGACCACAACCAAATCATAAGTGCCTGCATCTTCAGGAGTATCGGGCAACTTTAGCATTTTGTGTCGATAGTTTGCTAGTGCAGCAAAATCATTTGGAGGTCGAAATTTACGATCGGTAGTAAGAATAATGGCATCGCACCTCCCGTCAAATCCTGTAAGATCGTGGAGGGAAATTTTTATTTGACCGGAATTAAGTTTGATACTACCTCCATCTTGCCAGTGCCATTCTGCTCCTTCAGTTCCAAAATTGGTTTCTAATGCCTGGTTATTTATCAACAATTGAAATTTACCGGGCAATCCTTTTACATTCCATTGTGCAACCCAGTTTCTGGTACGGACCCAAACCTTATATTTGCCTTTGATCGGAACGTCAATAATTGAATTTGCATCTGCGACCGGCACACCCATACCATGCGCCAGTATGTATGAAGATCCCATCACATCCATGGATTGCTGGTCGATCACCCAGCCACCACGGTCAGAAAAACTCTCTGCCTCTATAAAAATCGTTGCAGGAGCTTTACAAAAGGCCATAGTACCTATACCGCAAAACACTGCTATAATATTTAATCTCACAAAATTCATCATATCAGTTAAAAGTAATTATTTTTGAGCAAACGTCTACTTTTTTAATATCACCTTTCAGATACCCTGGCCCTAAGTCTCCGAAATCCAGAGGGTCTCCTAACTGTATAGTAACCATCCGCAGAAGCTTCTTTTCCATTCAAATTATCCTGTATAAATAATGCAGAAGTGACATAATATCCCGGTAGTGATTCATAAATTAACTTTTCTACCCTATACCATCTTTTTGAATTATTCCGGTAATACGAATGTTTAGTGCTATTTTTTTCAAGCGCAATAAACTCCTCCATTTATATCCAGGGTAGCGCCATTAATGAAACCATCGTATTCCGATGCCAGATAGACAACTGGACGCGCCACATCTTCAGGTCCGGCAGCTCTTCCGAGAGGTATTGTTTTTATGGTGGCTTCAGCCGACTCCTTTGTCGTAAAGGTGTTATGAAAGTTTGTTCCCAGGATCAATCCGGGTGCAACGGCGTTTACCCGAATTCCCGAAGGCCCCAATTCTACAGATAACGCTCTTGTCAGTGTCAGGATAGCACCCTTACACATGGAATATGCCAAGGACCCCGGATGACCGCCTTTTCTGCCGGCCAATGAAGCAAGATTCACGATGCTGGCTCCACCTGCTTTTGCAAGATAAGGAGTGGCTTCCCTGGTTACATTTAGGACACTGGTCACATTCAAATCAACCAGTTTTTGCCAGAACTCCATATCTGTTTCAGAAAGGCTTCTTCTGGCGACAAGACCACCTGCATTATTAATCAATATATCCAGACCACCCAGAAATTTTGCTGCTGCATAAACACAAGCTTTTACCTCTTCAGGTCTGGTTAGGTCGGCTTGAAAAAAATCAATTAGACTATCGTTTTTCCTGGCTAATTCACGAAGTTCTTCTTCTCCTTTTGTAGAGGAATAATAATGCACAAAAACATGGCAACCTGCATTGATCAATTCAATAGTGATGGCTTTGCCTATTCCCTGTTTTCCGGCAGTAACAAGTGCTTTCTTATTAATTAGTTTACCCATTTATTATTTATGATTATCCGTGTTTGTACCTAAATTCATTTTTATAACTTACGCTTGCCACAAGTAGTCTATTAAACATAGCTTCACCGTAGTATCTGCGATTAAACTTA
>VAPM010082801.1_pt1 | contig 22143 bp, 11 predicted proteins | sample 3395091 | NCBI WGS metagenome assembly VAPM01 (sample SAMN08290445, study PRJNA428436) | hydrothermal vent metagenome | isolation source: Deep-sea hydrothermal vent chimney 3 | place: Pacific Ocean: Juan De Fuca Ridge
TCCCGATGAACAATAAGATCAGGTTGCCGCCAAGATACTATTTCACCCAAATTGGAACCAATCCGCTAAAAAATTTAAAATTGAAGTCAATTAGTCATAATATAAGGTCGGCGTGGCCCATAGTAGTTGTACTTGATCCTTGGCACGGTAAAAATGCCCATGCAGAATAATCTAGAGGTTTTGCGATGCCCAAGAAAAATACCGACCAATATCCAGCGGTTTGGCAAACACGCCTATCAATTATGGTTTTTCCGCAACGAACGCGGGAAGGGCGCACACGTCACCCTTGTTCAACAATTAATTGCCTCATTATCACCAGTATTCGCTGACAAACCCTCTTAATTGCCCTAGTACCAGTAGACGGTTCAAATGACAGATACATCCAACAATACCAATGACATTGCCATTGTCGGCATGGCCGCGCACCTGCCTGGGGCACTGTCACTTGGCAGCTATTGGTCAAATCTGCGGGACGGGGTGGAATCGATCCGCCCGCTCAGCCACGAAGAGTTGCTGAACAGTGGCGAGGCCGCACATCTGATAAACCGCCCCGATTATGTCCCGGCGGCGGCTGTTCTAGAAGGGTTCGAAACCTTTGATGCTGAATTCTTCGGCCTGTCCCCGAAGGAAGCCGCAATCATGGACCCCCAGCACCGCCAGTTTCTGGAAGTGTCCTGGGAAGCCCTGGAAAATGCCGGCCACCCACCGGAAAAGACCAAAGGGCCCGTTGGTGTCTTTGCCGGGTGCGGCATGGGCAGCTATTTTTACTTCAATGTCTGCTCAAACCCGGATCTGGTGGATGATGTTGGCATGTTTCTGCTGCGTCATACCGGTAATGACAAAGATTTCCTGTCAACCCGGCTTAGCCATATCCTGGACCTGAAAGGCCCCAGCATTAACCTGCAGACGGCCTGTTCAACCTCCCTTGTGGCCACCCATTACGCCATCCAGTCCTTGCTGACTGGGGAATGCGATTTTGCGCTGGCCGGTGGCGTCACAATCGAACTGCCCCACGGGCGGGGCTATATTTTCAAAGAGGGCGAAGTACTGTCACCCGACGGCCATTGCCATGCGTTTGACCACCGGGCCGAGGGCACCGTGTTTGGTTCGGGCGCCGGTGTTGTTGTACTGCGCCGTTTGGACGATGCCATTGCCGATGGTGATCACATCTGGGCCGTGATCAAAGGCACCGCTATCAATAACGACGGCGCGGCCAAGGCCGGTTATCTGGCACCATCAGTAGAAGGTCAGGCCGCCGCCATCGCCGAGGCCCACACAATGGCCGGAACCCCGGCCGATACGATTGACTATATCGAATGCCATGGCACCGGTACCTATCTGGGGGACCCAATTGAGGTTGCCGCCCTGACAGAAGCGTTTTCCGAAACAACTGATGAGGTCGGGTTTTGCCGGCTGGGATCGGTTAAAACAAATATCGGCCACCTGGATACGGCTGCCGGGGTGGCCAGCCTGATTAAAACAGCGCTGTCACTGCATAATAAACAGATCCCCCCAAGTTTGGGATATGAAAAACCGAACCCGTCAATAGAATTTGAATCCAGCCCTTTCTTTGTCAATGACACGTTGTCTGACTGGGTCTCACATAAAGGGCCCCGGCGCGCCGGGATCAATGCGCTTGGGGTGGGTGGCACCAATGCGCACGCCGTCCTGGAAGAAGCGCCGATACGCGCGGCCTCCGAAGCGTCCGACTGGCCGTTCCAGTTGTTGACGGTGTCTGCACGCACGAAAGGTGCCCTTGACGATAACGCCGCTGCCCTGGCTGCCCATCTGCGCGAAAACCCGGATCAGCCCCTGGCGGATGTCGCCTGGACCTTGAAACAGGGTCGCCGTGAATTTGAAAAACGCCGGGTCATCGTCGCCAAATCCCACGAAGAGGCTGCGAAACTTCTGGAAGAAAACGATCCACGCCGGACCTTTACCCATTCGGTTGTTGGTGATGACCCAGAGATGGTGTTCATGTTCCCCGGCGGCGGCGCACAATATGCCGGCATGGCGCGGGATCTCTATGAAACCGAGCCGGTATTTGCCGAATGGATGGATCGCGGTCTGGATATCCTCCAGCCTAAGTTAGATTATGATATTCGCGCCCTTTGGCTACCAGATGCAGGCGATATCACCGCCGCTGATGAAAAACTGAAAAAACCGTCGGTGCAACTGCCGCTGATTATGATCGTGGAATATGCGCTGGCCCAGCTCTGGATGAGCTGGGGCGTCGCACCCACCGCCCTGATCGGACATTCCATGGGTGAAAACACCGCCGCCTGTGTGGCGGGTGTCATGTCATTTGAAGATTGCATCGGTCTGGTACACCTGCGCGGAACCTTGTTTGATACGGTACCCGCAGGCGGCATGCTTTCGGTCGCGCTGCCTGCAGACCGGCTGGAACCGTTACTGGGGGACCACCTTGATCTTGGTGCGGTGAATGCACCCGAGCTTTCGGTCGCCACAGGGGCGCAGAACTATCTGGATGCGTTGGAAAAACAGCTGGCCGAAAAAGATATTGATTGCCAGCGCATTCCCATCAACATCGCCGCTCATTCCAGAATGTTAGAGCCTATTCTTAAGGATTTCGGAGACTACTTACGCTCTATCACCCTTAGCCCGCCAAAAATTCCCTTCACCTCCAATCGCACCGGCGACTACATCACCGACGGTCAGGCCACTGATCCGGAATATTGGGTGGCGCATCTGCGTGGCACCGTGCGTTATGCTGATTGTATTACAACTTTGGCACAGACCCCGGATCGCGTATTCATAGAGGTTGGCCCCGGTAAGGCGCTGGCCGCACTAACCGGTATGCACGATGATGTTGCCGCCAATCAGGTGATTTCCAGCCTGCGTCACCCTGACGACAAGACTGCAGATGATGCCTATTTCATGGCCATGCTGGGCCGTGTCTGGGCCGTTGGCGGTAGCTTTGACTGGGATCAGTACTGGGGCGGGGCGCGGCGCAACCGCGTGCCCCTGCCAACCTATGCCTTCCAGCGTTCACCCTATTTCATAGAACCGGGTAAAACCGTATCCAACAGCGCCAGCCAATGGCTGATGCGCAAAGATGACCCGGACGACTGGGGCTATCGCACGGTCTGGAAACCAACCTATGCCGCCTGCGATATCGACCTGTCTGGTGATCTTTCTGACGCCCCCCGCCAAAACTGGCTTTTCTTTGCTGATGATGCCGGGCTGACCAGTGCCATTATCCCCCGGCTGCAAGCCGCCGGGCATTCTGTCATTACAGTCAATACCGGTGACATCTTTGCGCGCACCGGTGAAGACAGCTATATCATTGCCCCGGAAAGGGGCCGTGAAAGCTATGACGCCCTGATCCGCGATCTGGTGGCCCGTGAACTGGCCCCTACCCGTATTGTACATGGCTGGCTGGCCACTGGAACCGAAACCTTTCGCCCCGGCAGCAGCTTTTTACACCGCAATTTGGAACAGGGGTTCTACAGCCTGCTTTTCCTGGCGCAGGCCCTGGGGGACGAAGGCGTTGCCCTGCCCCTGCACCTGAGCGTTCTGACCACCGGCGCCGTACAGGTACAAGGTGAGAATCTGCCCTATCCTGAAAAGGCCACTGTGATGGGTCCAACCCGGGTGATCCCGCGGGAATTTCCGGGCCTGACCTGCTCGGTGTTGGATCTGGTTCTTCCCGAAAAAACCCGACGCCGTGGTGATACCGATATGGAAATACGCGCCCTGTCCGAGCGCGTACTGGAAGATCTGCTATCGCCGCCAACCTCATTCACCGCCGCTCTTCGCGATACAAAAAGATTTGAGCAATCCTATAAAAAGCAGGATATTTCTCAGGAAGATCAGGCGAATAACATGTTGCGCGAAAACGGTGTGTATTTAATCACCGGTGGCTTTGGTGGCATTGGCCTTACCTTGGCCGCGTCCATGGTCAAGCAGGTATCGGCCAGGATTGTGCTGCTTTCACGCAGCGCGTTTCCCGACCGCAATGACTGGGATCAGATCCTGCGTAGCACTGCCCCCAGTGATCCGCTGGCCCGACGCATCCAGTCCCTGAAACAGCTTGAGGCCGCGGGTGGCAGCGTCCTGACGCTCAAGGCCGATGTCAGTAATGTTGAAGATATGGCGACAGCACGAACCCGGATTGAGCAGGAATTCGGCCCGGTCAATGGTGTGATCCATGCCGCCGGCCTGATTGAAGACAGCCTGATCCTGGCCAAATCCATAACCGAAGTCGAGGATGTGTTCGCACCGAAAATACACGGTACCCAGGTTCTGGAAACTGTGTTCCCCGATGGCGATCTGGACTGGCTGGTTCTGTTTTCCTCTACCTCAACCGCCATAGCACCTGCCGGGCAGGTCGATTATGTTGCCGCCAACGAATATCTGAATGCTTACGCCAAGGCTCGCGTTGGCGATAAAACCCGGGTGCTGGCCATCAATTGGGGCATCTGGTCCGATGTTGGCATGGCCGCTGATGCCATGCAGGCCAGAACCGGTAGCAGCGATCCGCAGCCGGTTGATCCAGTACATAGCCCGATGCTGGATGAGGCCACATTTGATGCCCGCGGCAGTCGCCTGTTCAGCGCCAGTTACACCGCCCGCGACCGCTGGTTTCTGAATGATCACCGCACAAGGGCCGGGGACGCCTTATTGCCCGGTACCGGTTATCTGGAACTGGCCGCAGAAGCGTTACAGGCCCAGGGGGAAGACACCAGATTTGAAATCCGGGATTTATACTTTCTACGCCCATTGGCCGTTGCAGATCAGGGTACGCAGGATATCCGCGTAAAACTGCCCCGCAGCGATACCGGCTATGACTTCTGGGTCGAAAGTGGTCAGGATGGAACCTTTGAACAAAACGCCCAGGCCAGCCTGTCGTTGTTGCCACTGCGTACACCTGAGCCGCTGGATATTGCAGCTATCAAAGACCGCTGCGGCGATCCGGAAACAGCCGCCACCAACAACTGGCTGACCTCCCGGCAGGAAGCACATCTGAATTTCGGGCCGCGCTGGCATGTACTGCAGTCAACATCACTTGGACAGAACGAAGGCATCGCCGAACTACGCCTTCCCGACCCGGCGAAAAATGATGTACAGACAGGCTATCTGCTACATCCCGGCCTGATGGATCTGGCCACTGGCTGGGCCATGGATCTGATTCCGGGCTACCGGCCAACTCATTTGTGGGTGCCGGTATCCTACCGCTCAATCAAGGTGTTTCGACCTTTGCCCGCCCAGGTGATCAGCTGGGTGCGCAGCAGTGACAAGAACCACGCAGATGGTGAGATCGCCAGCTTTGATGTGACAATTGCCACACCGGATGGCGAAATCTGTACAGAAATTACCGGCTTTTCCATCCGCCGGATGGAAAGCGTGGCTGAGTTTGCGACATCAGCAAATGCTGAACTCCAGAAAACCAGCCAACCGGATGATATACAAAGGCCTTTGTCCCCAACCGAAGAACGCCTGCGCCATAACCTGACCCAGGGCATCCGGGCCAAAGAGGGCCCGGACCTGTTCCTGCGCGCGCTGGCAAGTGATCTGCCCCAGGTAATCCTGACATCACTGGATTTGGACGCACAGATTGCTCAGGCAGGCGATACTGGCACCCGGTCCGAAGGATCAGATCAGAAATTCCAGCGCCCGGAACTGGATTCTGATTTCGTCGCCCCTGAAAATGCCATCGAGACCCGGCTGGCCGGGTTCTGGCAGGAACTGTTGGGGGTTGATCAGATCGGCGTTGAAGACAGCTTCTTTGACCTTGGCGGCCATTCGCTGATTGCGGTCAGGCTGTTTGCCCAAATTCGCAAAGCCTATCAGGTGGATTTCCCGATCTCCGTGCTGTTTGAAGCCCCGACCATTCGCAAATGCGCTGATCTGATTGCGGCCCGTGGTGTACCGATCGATGACGACGATACCGCAAACCCGACACCGGCAGCCGCAAAGCCCGAACGCAGGTTTACCCATCTGGTGCCGATGCACTCGGGTGAAGGCGGGCCGCGCACACCGTTCTTCCTGGTGGCAGGGATGTTTGGCAACGTGCTGAACCTGCGCCATTTGGCGCATTTACTTGGTACCGACCGGCCGTTCTATGGGCTGCAGGCCCGCGGGCTTTATGGCGACGAAGACCCGCACCGTTCCACGGTGGAAGCGGCGCGTGATTACATCGTTGAAATGCAGCAGATACAACCACAGGGGCCCTATATGGTGGGTGGGTTTTCCGGGGGCGGGATCACTGCCTACGAAATTGCCCAACAGCTGACACAGGCCGGTGAAGAAGTGATTGCGCTGGTCATGCTGGACACCCCATTACCCGTGCGCCCTGCACTGTCACGGCGCGACCGGATTATGATCAATTGGCTGAACCTGCGCCAACAGGGTATCGGATATGTCACCACATGGGCAAAAAACCGCATCGCCTGGGAAATTGAAAAACGCCGTGGATCAGATGGAAATGCGGTCGAGGAAGGCCAGCAGTTCCACAATGAGGCCATTCAGGATGCGTTTCTTGAAAGCGTCACCTCCTATCAGGTCACGCCCTGGTCGGGGCCGCTGTCGCTGTTCAGACCGCCCCAGATTGGCAAATGGAAAGTGGCCCCCGAGCGTATAATAGATGAGCACCGCCACTACATGCTCGCCGATAACGACTGGACACAGTTTGCCCCGAAGATCAAAATCTTTGAGGTGCCGGGAGACCACGATTCAATGGTGCTTGAACCCAATGTAAGGGTTATGGCGTCCCGTATGAAACACGAACTGGAAACCGCAGAACGCGAGTGGGCCCAGGCCGGTTCCGAGATTATTTTAACATCCAGAGAGGCCGCAGAGTAACCAATGCCATCTCCAACCCTCCTGACCATCATTCTGAATTATAAAACTGCCCCCATGAGCCTGCGTTCAACCGACGCTGCGCTGGTGGCGATGGCAGGGATTGCCGGTGAAATTATCATCGTCGACAACGACAGTCAGGATGGCTCATATCAGGCTTTGCGCACCCACGTTACCGAACAGGGGTGGGATAGGGACAATCGGGTACGCGTAATTCAGTCGGACCAAAACGGCGGCTTTGGTGCCGGTAACAATGTCGGTATTCGCGCAGGCCTTAGCGATGGATCAAAACCTGATTTCATCTATGTGCTGAATTCCGACGCGTTTCCCGATCCTGACGCAATTCAAATATTGCTGAAACACCTTACTGCCAACCCGAAAACCGGGTTCGCCGGCAGTTACATCCACGGTGAAGATGGTGTGCGGCATACGACCACGTTTCGCTTTCCCTCTGTGTTCAGTGAGTTCGAAGGATCGATTAACCTTGGTCCGGTTACCCGCCTGTTCCGGCATCGCAGGGTCCCGATGGAGAATGTGAAAACCACCCAGCCCGTCGACTGGCTTGCCGGGGCCAGCCTGATGATGCGCCAGAGCGTACTCGATGAAATCGGCCTGTTTGATGAAACATTCTTTCTGTATTTTGAGGAAACCGACCTTTGCCGCCGTGCCCATCTGGCCGGGCATCAAATTGATTTTGTGCATACCAGCACGGTGATGCATATCGGCTCTGTTTCCACAGGTATGAAAACCTGGGGCCGCGTTCCCGGCTACTGGTTTGATTCCCGACTATATTATTTCAGGAAAAATCACGGCAGGCTTTATGCCGCCCTGGCAACCCTGATGCACCTGACCGGCGGTGGCCTGCACTGGCTGCGCTGCCTGATCACCCGCAAACAGCGCGGTGTGGCCCCCTATTTCCTGTTATCAATGGTCCGCCATGATCTGGCCGCCATGATTCCGAAAATATTTTTATCGAAGAAGCGCGACACCAATTCACCATCCCCTCAGCCCGGAGAGTAACAATGTCAAACTTCAGTTCCCTCATTATCGGCAATGAAAGCCTTGTCATTCAATGCGCCGAAATGCTGCTTGATGCAGATCACCAGGTAATTGGCGTGGTCACACGCAACCCCGAGGTTGCCGATTGGGCCAATGAAAAAAATATAACTGTCCATGCCCCCGGTAGCGACCTGGCAGAGCGGTTGACACCGGCCACTTTTGATTGGCTGTTATCCGTCGCCAATCTGGATCTTATCCCCGGGAAAATTCTGGATATGGCAGGTAAAGGTGCGGTCAATTTCCACGATGGGCCGCTGCCTCGCTACGCCGGGCTTAACGCCCCGGTCTGGGCGTTGATCAATGGTGAAAATAGCCATGGCGTAAGCTGGCATATGATTTCCGGCGGCATAGATGAGGGCGATATCATCGCCCAAAGCAGCTTTGATGTAACCCCCCAGGACACCGCCCTTACACTAAATACAAAATGTTACGGTGCCGCGATTGACAGCTTTGACACTGTCATTACCCAGCTTGCCTCCGATAGCCCCGTGCTTAGCGCGCAAGACTTAAGCGGGCGCAGTTATTTTGGCCGCGATGCGCGCCCTGCCGCCGCCGCGCGGTTGGACTTCACACAGCCCGCCGAAACACTGGCCACCCTTGTACGCGCGCTGGACCATGGCGACTACTGGAACCCGCTAAACTGCCCAAAAATCGAAACAAACGGGCAGATCAGACTGGTTGGTAAAGCAACCCCCACATCTGAACTTTCGGACGCGGCCCCCGGCACCGTCCTTGCTGCCGACGCCGATAGTCTAACCGTCGCCACCACCAGCAATAACATTCATTTATCCCGAATTAGAGACTGTTATGGTCGTTCGGTACCCGCAAATGATGACATTAAAACCGGTGACATTCTGTCCAGCCTTAGCCTGGCTGACGCTGACCAGTTAACCACCAGACTTGCGGAAATTACCCCAAAAGACGGATATTGGCGTGCCCGACTTGCGGAAATGTCCCCCCGTGATTTCGCCGGTATTGATGGAAATGCCCCAATGGGTAAAACCCGGTCAGTTGACGTTGATATCCCGGCAGCCACCGAACCCCGGAACATCCAGACTGCTCTGGCTGTTCTGGTTGCCCGCCTTAATGACAGCCCGGTTTTCGATCTGGCGCTGCATATACCCACAACGGCCGCTGGTTATATCAGCAACTGGGTGCCAATTTGCCCGGAAACCGCGCAAGATTTTGCAACCGCCAGTGACATGCTGGCAGAACAGATCAGCGTCGCCCGGGAAAAGGGTAGCTTTGCCTGTGATTTACTGGCGCGCCTGCCCGGTGCTGGCGCTGCCCCTGCGCCCCTTGTGGGGCTATCGACGGACCCAAAGACCGGGTTGATTGACGGCACAGCGCTTACCCTGCGCATTTCGGACGGGGGGGCCACATTATTTTCCGACGGGGGCAAAATAAGTCAGGATAGTCTTGGTCTGATGGCAGCCCGGCTGACCCATATTCTGGCCCAAGCCGCCGCAGATCCGGGCCAACAACTGTCAGCACTGTCAATCATGCCCGACGCTGAACGTCAGATGATCCTGCGGGATTGGAATGACACTGCCACAAAATTTGATCCGAACACCTGCATCCATACGTTTTTTGAACAACAGGTCACCCGCACGCCTGATGCCCCGGCACTGTCATTTGAGGGCGAAGACCTGACCTATGCCCAACTAAACGCCCGCGCAAATCAAGTCGCCCACACCCTGCGCAAAATGGGTGTGAAACCCGGCACCATTGTCGGGCTGCATTTGCCGCGCTCCTCCGATCTGTTGGTCGGGTGCTTGGCAATCCTTAAGGCCGGTGGTGCCTATCTGCCAATGGATCCGACCTATCCAGATGATCGCACTGCTCTCTTTATCAATGACAGCAACACACCGATCATCGTCACCCACGCTGATCTGGCAAAATCTTTGCCAGATAGCGTAAAAACCCTTGAATTAGACACGAATACTGACATCGCAAGCGCTTCCGACAACAACCCGGACAGCGGCAGTACAGGTCAGGACCTTGCCTATATGATCTACACTTCAGGCTCCACCGGCAAGCCAAAGGGCGTGATGGTGGAACACCGCAACGTGTCAAATTTTTTCACCGGCATGGATGCCCGCATCCCCCATAAAGACGGAGGCGTCTGGCTGGCGGTAACCAGCCTGTCGTTTGATATCTCGGTGCTGGAACTGTTCTGGACCCTGGCGCGGGGCTTTAAAGTTGTGCTCAGCGGCGATGAAAATCGTGCCCTTGTATCAGGGGACAGCACCGCAACGACCAGCATCAGCAGTCAGGGTATGGAATTCAGCCTGTTCTACTGGGGCAATGATGACGGTATCGGGCGCGGTAAGTACCGGCTTCTGATGGAAGGCGCGAAATTCGCCGATCAAAACGGCTTCTGCGCCGTCTGGACACCAGAGCGCCATTTTCATGCCTTTGGCGGCCCCTTCCCGAACCCGTCGGTCACCGGTGCGGCAGTCGCGGGGCTGACCGAAAACATCGGCGTGCGCGCCGGTTCCTGCGTCGCGCCCCTGCACCATACCGCCCGGATCGCAGAAGAATGGGCGGTGATCGATAATCTGACAAACGGGCGCGCCGGCCTTGCCATTGCCTCTGGCTGGCAACCGGATGATTTCGTGCTGCGCCCCGAAAATACTCCGCCGGCCAATAAACCGGCAATGTTTGACGCCATCCACGACCTGCGCAAACTATGGAAGGGTGAAGCGGTGGAATTTCCCCGCAAAGACGGTGCCATGTTCCCGGTTATCACCCAGCCCCGGCCGATATCCAAAACCCTGGATATCTGGGTCACCACCGCCGGCAATCCGGAAACCTGGCGCGAGGCCGGAACCAACGGCACCCATATTCTAACCCATTTATTGGGCCAGAGCGTCAATGAGGTGGCCGATAAAATTGTCATTTACCACGACGCTCTACGCGCCGCCGGCCATGACCCGGATGATTTCAAGGTCACCCTGATGTTGCACAGCTTTATCGCCGAAACCCGCGAAAAAGCCCGTGAAATTTCCTGTAAGCCAATGAAGGATTACCTGCGCGCCGCCGCCGGTCTGATCAAACAATATGCCTGGGCCTTTCCGGCGTTCAAACGCCCCAAAGGTGTGTCTAACCCGTTTGAAATTGACCTTGCTTCGCTGAATGACGAGGAAATGGACGGCATTCTTGAATTCGCCTTTGAGCGCTACTTTGAAGATAGCGGCCTGTTTGGGACCATAGAAGATTGCCTGGCCCGGGTTGAACAGCTTAAACGAATTGGTGTCACCGAAATCGCCTGCCTGATTGACTATGGCATCAATACCGATCTGGTGCTCGAAGGCTTAAACCCCCTGGCCCAAGTGTTGCGCCGCTCAAATACCGAAACTCAGCTGATGGACGACGATTTTTCCATCGCCACCCAGATTATGCGCCATGGCGTTAGCCACATGCAGTGTACGCCCTCCATGGCACAGATGTTGGTGATGAATGATGAGGCCCGTGTAGCCCTGTCGCGGCTGGACCAGTTGCTGATTGGCGGCGAAGCCCTGTCCGGTGCGTTGGCCAATGAGCTGGCGGAACTGACCGGCGCGCCCATTGAAAACATGTATGGGCCAACCGAAACTACCATTTGGTCAACAACCCAAACCGCCACCCCGACTCAGGGGGTTGTCAGCATCGGCCGCCCGGTTGCAAATACCCAAACCTACGTTCTGGATGACAACCGCCAGCCGGTTCCAGTTGGTGTCGCCGGTGAGCTTTATATAGCAGGGGCAGGGGTAACCCGTGGCTACTGGCAGCAACCGGAACTGACAGCAGAGCGGTTTGTAGAAAATCCATTTTCCAAAGACGGATCTGCGAAAATGTACCAAACCGGCGATCTGGTGCGTTGGCAAGGCGACGGACAGCTTGATTTTATTGGCCGCAGCGATCACCAGGTTAAATTACGGGGCTTTCGGATTGAACTGGGGGAAATCGAAAGCGTCCTTAACGCCTGTCCCGGTGTACACCAATCTGTTGTGATCGCCCGCGAGGATACGCCAGGGTTGGTGCAATTGGTGGCCTACCTGACCGGGGAAGGCTCGCTAAAAGGCGCCAGCTTGAAATCTCAAATGGCAGACCACTTGCCTGGGCATATGTTGCCTGCCCATTACGTTATTCTGGATACTCTGCCGCTGACGCCAAACAAGAAAATTGACCGTAAGGCCTTGCCAGCCCCGGTCGCGCAGACCTCAGAACAACAATCACCGGCCGCAGCATCAAAGCTTGATGGGACTGTTACACAAAAAATCGCTGCAATCTGGACCAGCATATTAGGGGTAAGCAATATTGGCCCCAAAGATAATTTCTTTGATCTTGGCGGCCATTCCTTGTTGGCCGTTCAGGCCCATCGTGAAATTCGCAATGCCCTTAATGTGCAGAAACTCAGTATCACAGATATTTTCCGTTTCCCGATACTTGGTGCTTTGGCCGAAAAGGTTGAAGAAAAGACCGAGGGCGGCTCAAAACCCGCCAAATCACCTGAAACAGACACTGATAATGCCCAAAAGGTCGCCACCCGACAAGATGCCATGGCGCGGCGACGTGAAATGCGGGCGCGCCGTCAGTCCAGCGATGCATGACTGACCTGAAGACCCTCGCGGACACCCTGCGTGGGTTACTTGGTCCCGGTTTTGGCATCGGTGTCGCCGACCCCAAAGCACCAGCAGCACCACTTTGGCCAGAAGAGGTCCCAGCGGTGGTCAAAGCTGTCGCCAAACGCCGTCTGGAATTTGCCGCCGGGCGTCAGGCCGCCCGCGCCGCCATGGCAAATCTTGGGCGATCCCCCGCGCCCATCCCGATGGGCGCTGACCGTGCACCGGTCTGGCCCGATGGTCTGGTGGGCAGCATCGCCCATTGCGAAACGGCCTGTATCGCCGTTGTCGCGCATCAGGACCAGATCCGCGCCATTGGCGTTGACATAGAATCTGCAACCCATTTGCCAACCGACCTGTGGGATACAGTCTGCACCCCAGACGAATGCGCCTGGCTTAATCGTCAGCCCGCCTCTGATCGCGGTATTTTGGCAAAGCTGATTTTTAGCGCCAAGGAAAGTGTCTATAAAGCGCAATATCCGCTAACCGGGCAGGTGATCGGATTTGACGAAGTAGAAGTTTCCTGTAAGCCGGGTCGATCTGTTTTTTCCGCTTATCTGCAACGGGCAGCTCGCCCCATAGGCTGGCCAGATCATCTGGCCGGAAAGTATTTTATTGGGGATGGCCTGATAATCAGTGCGATCAAACTTACCTGACTGGCCCGCGCCACGGCTTATTGGCATCGATGATCGTGAAAACTCATTTGGCTGATAAGGCTACCCGGATAACACTACCTGGGGCGTCGGAATTCCTGATCCCAACGGCTATTTCGGGGCAGGGGTAGTACGTCGGGCGAAACTATATGCCGCAAAAATTCCCACCATAAGAATGATTTGCAGATATGCCATGGCCCACCATTTCTGGTTCGCGAACTCCGCAATCATGGGATTTATCTGAACCCGAAAAGCACCCACAATATCCAGCGCTTCCAATGCAACAATCAGCATCGCTGTGGCAGCACTTGCGATCAACCCGACCAGGACAGGTTTCTTCGACCAGCTTAGATCCCTAAACAATGCAATAAGCGCCAAAAGAACATACGGTGACAAAAGAGCAGTAATTCGGATTTCCTGAATACGTCCCATAAAGAAATGCGCGATCAGAAGCAAAACCAAAGCGTAGGGAAATGCACTGCGAAGCGCGTCAAAACGCTGATCCAACGTGGCGCTAACCGGCGCTGTTGAATGTCGAAGAATGGAAATTCCCCGGATTATCGGGGCCCCAAGATTTGCCCGCAACAAATACTTGGTCAAGGGAAACCAGCCATATCCGAAAATAAACGCAAATGCGGCGATCGGTAGCCCAATACTTACCAGATTTGTCTCTCTGAATATCTGGTAACCATTCATTCCCAATGTGAAGCGAAGGGCCAGATGTACCCCTATTGGAAGAACCAGCGCGGCTATCTTCATTCGTCTGGGCGCATCCGTACCTATCAGAAAAATTCCGGCAAGGACTAACAATGTTTCACGGACAAATGCGCCGAAAAAGCAGATCATCACGACATGAAAATAGTCACCCCTTAGCATCGCGCGAAATGCCAGAAAACCAAGACCGTATGCCAGGAAATCTTCCTTGGTTTGTACCGGCAACATATAGGCGAAAAGGATGGGGGGCAGCAGCAACCACGCGATTACTCCGGCCAACCGCCCCATTTTCCCAAGGCCAGCCGCCTCAAGGAAACGATCACACGCCCAGATCGCAAATGTATGTGCGGCAACTGAAACCGTAAGGAACGCCAGCCAATAGGTTTGCAAATCATGATCGGCACCAAAAAAGAAGTAAAATCCAGCAAAGAAATCTATTAAGCCCCGGAAAACGATGCGATATTTGAACGGTTCCCATTCCTTGGCCCATGATCCCCTGTCAAGATGCTCCCACGTCCATGATCCCGGACTGTTCTCGTTTCCGAAATAAATATCCATCATCTCCGGCGACCGATAGGTGCTTCCGGGCATTAAGTGCAAGGCAAGTGCAATTAGGATGGCCATCACCAAAAGGAACCAAGAGTACCGATTAACCATAGGAAATCCTTAACTGTTGCCTTTACCTGGTGGCCAGGTGCTGATTCCAAACTGATAGCCTGTCTCTGTTGGTTTCGTAAGGTCCTGCTTCCTCCGGGCAGCATGGGAAAAAGAAAAGTATCGAAATTCCCCCATACGGCATGCCCGTCCCTGGCCATGTAAAACCAACTAAAAAATTGAGGTTGCAGCAATTTATTGCAATACAGCTAAGGATCGTCCTTTGCCTTGTTTGGTCTCAGGGCAAAGTTACAAAAAAATGAAATGTTTACGTTTAACAGATGATACGCCGAATTATTTTTGCAGGATTGGTTCTGGTGGCGCTCACAACGCTTGGCAGTGTTGCCGGCTTGCTGGCGTATCGTAATGCAATTGGCCTGGCAGCGGAACGCGCGCAAATTGGGCTTACCCAGGCAACTGGTCTGCTGTTGGCACAGCTGGATAAATATCAGCCGATGCCGGTAATTCTGGCCAGTCGGCCGGATATAATACAACTGCTTAACCAACCGGACGATGCCCGGCTGGTAATGGGAAATCGACTGCTCCAGCGCATTGCAGATACAACCGGCGCTTTAGATATATATCTGATGGATGCCAATGGCGTGGTTGTTGCCAGTTCTAACTGGAATGATGCGCGTAATTTTGTCGGAAGAAATTTTTCATACAGGCCCTATGTTCAACGCGCTCTCCGGGGTGGCCTGGGCTATTATCACGCGGCGGGCATCATTTCCGGCCAGCGTGGGTTTTTCTTTGCCTACCCTGTCCGCGACACACAAAACGCGACCATTGGGGTCGTTGCAGTCAAGATTGATTTGGAAAACGTGGAAACTGTCTGGCGCGGCGACAAAGACATTATCCTTTTCGCCGACAGAAACGGTGTCGTTTTTCTGACCAACCGCGATCCCCTGCTTTTTCGGGTATTTGAAGACATCGAAATACTAAAGGCCAACCCGCAGACCGAACTGCAATACTTCGATGCAAAGTTACAAAAATTCCCCAATAGACAAGTGGTTTCAAGATTTGGCTATACAGTCTGGCGCAATACAGAACTGGCACGATTTCCCGATGTCGGTCTGGTTCTGAAGCAGCCGGTGCCTCGTATTAACATGCAAGGGTATATGCTGGTTGATCTGAATAATGCCGGCAAACTTGCCCTGGTTTGGGGGGTACTGGTTGCGATTGCAGGCTCTGCTGTTTTTTTGGTCGGGTTGGTATTCTGGCAAAGACGGGCCTCACTTGTCCGGCAGCTTGCTACCGAAGCAAAAGCGAATACAGAATTGGAATTCAGAGTACAGGAACGAACTGAACGGATGCGCGCCGAAGTGGCAGAACGTAAGATAGCAGAGAACGCCCTTCGCAGGACTCAGGCCGATTTGGTACAGGCCGGAAAGCTGTCGGCGCTGGGCGAAATGTCGGCTGGGATCAGCCACGAACTCAATCAACCGCTGGCAGCCATACAGTCGTTTTCCGAAAATGCGGTGATTTTGTTAGAGCGTGATAACCTGGAAGCGGTTGGGCAGAACCTTGAAAATATTGCCAAACTGTCAGACCGCATTGGCCGTATCATCCGTAACCTGCGTGCCTTCGCCCGCAAAGAAGGTGAACCGGCGGTGGCTGTGAATGTGGTTGAGATCGTGAACGACGCTGTTGCCCTGGTCGCCCAGCGGGTGGCCGGTGTCGGTGCCGTTCTAAATTGGGATACCAACCAAAAGCCGGTGATCGTCAGCGGCGGAAAAGTGCGGCTACAGCAAGTAGTTGTAAACCTAATTTCCAATGCAGCAGATGCAATGGGCCAACAGTCGGGGGATAAAATTATTGGTATTTCACTGCGCCAGATTAGTGATCGCGTCTTACTGGAAGTACATGACACCGGCCCCGGTCTGGTGGATGCCGACCGGATCTTTGACCCGTTCTATACCACGAAAACAGTGGGTGAAGGCCTTGGTCTGGGCCTGTCCATATCCTATGGTATCGTACAAAGTTTTGGTGGCGAAATTCGTGGCTCAAACCGCCCGGAAGGCGGGGCCCTATTTACCGTCGAACTCGCCGCCGCTGCTCTTCAGAAAGCGGCTGAATGAAATTTGATGCAAAATCCGCACCCGTACTTCTGGTGGACGATGACAGGGATGTGCGTACTGCCCTTGGCCAGTCGCTGGAACTGGCTGGCCACAGGGTCATCCTGGCGGCATCCTATATCGTCGCGATTGATCATATTACACCGGGTTTTGGCGGTGTTGTTGTCAGTGATATTCGTATGCCGGGGAAGGACGGATTTGACCTGCTGGAACGCTGTCGAAAAGTGGATCGGGATCTGCCGGTCATCTTTCTGACCGGAGAAGGCGATATTCCGATGGCAGTGGAAGCAATCTATGCTGGCGCATACGATTTTCTGGAAAAACCCTGTTCGCCAAAACACCTTTTGGCATCTGTGCACAGGGCCGCTGAAAAGCGCCAATTGGTTCTACAAAACCGACGTTTGGTTGCCGAACGAAGGGCCGTGGCAACAGTAAAAGGGCGCGCCCCCGATGTCAGTCTGGCAGCGCAAATGGAAATGGTTGAAATGCTGCTGATCGAAAGCGCGTTAACCGACCACCATGGCAAAGTGGTCGACGTGGCGCATGCATTGGGTCTGCCACGCAAGACCCTGTATGATAAATTAACCCGGCACGGGCTTAATGCCGCCGATTTTCGGCGTCTTGGTTAACGAATCAATTTCGTGTCGACATGATCCCATCTTGCATGCGGCTGTGCGGTATTCCGCACAGATATTCGACGGTTGCTATTCAAGATGCCGAACAAGCAGTTGTTATTCATAAATAATCCGCTGAATATGTGTCATTGGAATTTTGTATCCTCCCGATCGTGTTTTCCGCGGCTAACATGGTGTCAGCTTCAAGACAGAAGTTTGCGCAACAAGGGAGGAAACCATGCGTTATCTGACAAGTACGGCAATCGCGCTCGCGGTTACATTTTCGGCAGGTTCGGCGATGGCCAGCTGTGAAGAAGGCGAGATCGTTATCAAATTCGCCCATGTGACAAATACCGACAAACACCCAAAAGGCATCGCCGCATCGTTGCTTGCGGAACGGGTCAACGATGAAATGAACGGCATAGCCTGTATGGAGGTTTTCCCGAATTCGACACTTTATGATGACAACAAAGTGCTGGAAGCCATGTTGCAGGGCGATGTGCAGCTTGCAGCGCCATCTTTGTCAAAATTTGAAAAATTCACCAAACAATTCCGTATTTTTGACTTACCATTCATGTTCAAGAACATTGACGCTGTAAATGAATTCCAGCTTTCCGATACCGGTCAGGCAATGCTGGACAGCATGCAAAATCGTGGCCTGCAGGGCCTTGCGTTCTGGCACAACGGCATGAAACAGATGTCGGCAAATGTGCCGCTGGTTTCACCCAGCGACGCCAATGGGCTGAAGTTCCGGGTGCAGTCGTCAGACGTTCTGGTTGCCCAAATGGAAGCCATCGGCGGCAGCCCGCAGAAAATGGCGTTTTCCGAAGTTTACGGCGCATTGCAACAGGGTGTTGTGGATGGTCAGGAAAACACCTGGTCCAATATCTACGGTAAGAAGTTCTTTGAAGTTCAGGACGGCACCACCGAAACCAACCACGGTATCATTGACTATCTTCTGGTGACCAATGTGGATTGGCTGGAAGGTCTGGACGCCGATGTGCGCGACCAGTTCCTGCAAATCGTTGCCGAAGTAACCCAAACCCGCAATGGAGAGTCAACGCGCATCAACGAAGAGGCAAAAGCCTCAGTTATCGCTGCCGGTGGCGTGGTACGTGAACTGTCAGCAGAACAGCGTGAAGAATGGGTCACAGTAATGAAGCCCGTCTGGAGCCAGTTTGAAGGCGATGTGGGTACCGAAAATATTGCGGCTGCTCAGGCAATAAACATGAACAACTAAGTTTTTCGCATGAAAAATACGCGGGCCTGGTTAGGGCCCGCGTGAATAAGATTTCTTTACCGGGGGCAGCCAAATGCAATCGATCAAACGTTTTTTTGATCAGCTGGAAGAAAACCTGATTGTTATACTTCTTGGGCTGATGACCCTGGTTACATTTGCCAATGTGGTGGCCCGGTATGGCTTTAACTCGAACATCCTCTGGGCGCTGGAACTGACGGTTTTCATGTTCGCCTGGCTGGTTTTGCTGGGGGTGTCCTACTGCGTCAAGATTAACGTCCATCTTGGCGTTGATGCGATCACCAATATTGTGCCGCGCAAGGTTGCCAAAGCCATGGGGCTGATATCAGCTGCGGCGTGTCTGGCATTTTCGTTTCTGCTGCTGAAAGGTTCCTGGGATTACTGGGCCAACTTTGCCAACCTGCCGGGCACCGACGGCCGTTGGTTCCCGCTGGGGTTCGAAGACAAATTCCGCGGTAAGGGCTGGTACGAAGTGGAAAGCGTTGTCATGCCGGAATCGCTGCAATGGCTTGCCGGAATTTTCAACGACGGTGAGAGATACGAGAAAATACCAAGATTTATCCCCTACGCGGTGCTGCCCGTTTCAATGGCATTGCTGTTGTTCCGGTTTTTGCAGGCCACCTGGGCGCTTTGGAATGACGACATCACAACCCTGATTGTCAGCCATGAAGCCGAAGATGACGTGGAACAGGCAGCCAAACAGGTCCAGGCTGCCGCCCAAAAATTTGACGGAGCGCAGAAATGAGCGTTGCATTCCTTTTCGTCATGATCATTTCGCTGCTCTTGATCGGGGTGCCGATTGCGGTGGGGCTGGGCCTGAGCTCTGTCATATTTCTGCTGATTTTTTCAGATTCGTCGCTGGCATCAGTAGCACAAACCTTGTTTTCCGCCTTTGAAGGGCATTTCACCCTGCTGGCAATCCCGTTTTTCATACTGGCGTCCAGCTTTATGTCGACCGGTGGGGTGGCCAAACGTATCATCCGGTTTTCAGTGGCATGTGTCGGGCATTTTCCGGGTGGTCTGGCCATTGCCGGTGTGTTCGCCTGCATGATGTTTGCAGCCCTGTCAGGTTCGTCCCCGGCAACGGTTGTCGCCATTGGTTCAATTGTCATAACCGCCATGCGTGAAGCCGGTTACAGCAAAGATTTTGCCGCCGGTGTGATCTGTAATGCCGGGACACTTGGCATCCTAATCCCGCCATCGATTGTGATGGTTGTTTATGCTGCGGCCACCGATGTTTCGGTGGGGCGGATGTTTCTTGCAGGCGTTGTCCCCGGCATTCTGGCCGGCTCTATGCTGATGACAGCAATCTATATCACTGCGCGCATTCGCAACCTGCCAAAGGGTGAATGGCGCGGTTGGGGCGAAGTGTTTGCCTCGGGTCGTGACGCGGGTTGGGGGCTGTTTCTGATGGTGATCATCATGGTCGGCATCTATGGTATCCCGGGCGTTACCAGTGCAATATTCACCCCCACCGAAGCGGCAGCCGTGGCGTCGGTCTATGCCTTTCTCATTGCCAGTTTTGTCTATCGCGATATGGGGCCCCTGGCCGCGCGCGATGGGGCGGATCGTATATCGCTGTTGAAAAAACCGATGGCGGTTCTGTCGGTATTTTGGCACGAAGATACCAAGAAAACCCTGTTGGATGCAGGTAAACTGACCATCACATTGATGTTCATCATCGCAAATGCACTAATCCTGAAACAAGTTTTGACAGAACAACAGATTCCCCAGCAAATCGCCGGTTCCATGCTGAATGCCGGATTTAGCGCGGTGGTTTTCCTGATTGTGGTGAATGTGATCCTGCTGATCGGTGGTCAGTTTATGGAACCGTCCGGGCTGATTGTCATTGTCGCACCATTGGTGTTTCCGATCGCCATCGAACTGGGTATCGATCCCATCCACCTTGGCATCATCATGGTGGTGAATATGGAAATCGGGATGATAACGCCACCGGTGGGGCTGAACCTGTTTGTCACATCCGGTGTGGCTGGCATGCCGATGATGCGGGTGGTCCGGGCGGCATTGCCGTGGCTGGGCATCCTGTTCATCTTCCTGATCATGGTGACCTATATTCCGTTCCTGTCCACCGCCCTGCCAAATGCGGTTATGGGACCAGAAATCATACTGAAGTGAAGGTGCGCCTGTCGCCTGCTCAATTGGCCTGAACTACGGGTCAGGGCGAATATTGACGAACCAGCAAACCTTAAAATTACGCTCAGACTGCCTTTGCAACAGTAAGCAAATTTAGTATATTCAGCCACCCCACCGGGCTTACTCAGTCAAAAGCCAAATACACCGGTTTGCGTGAAAATGATCATGCATGGCGGCAGTTAAAGGAGCGATCTGATCTTGAAATTCCTGATACCCCTACTTTTGATCACCGGGCTTACCATCGGAATTTATCAATGGCGTAACTCCTCTGACAACAGGCTAAGTGATGCTGCGTTTGAACAGTTTTTCAAAACACCACCTCCACCGCTTTCTGGCCCGCTGAACGTTTATCATCTTGGTCACAGCCTTGTCGGACGCGACATGCCGGCGATGCTGGCGCAACTGGCAGGCAAAGGCCACACCTATGAAAGCCAGCTTGGTTGGGGGACATCCCTGAAAGCCCACTGGAAGCAAGATACACCGATCGCAGGCTTTGAAGAATCCAACGCCGGTTCAGAGTATCGCGATGCCCGTCAAGCCGTTGCTTCAGGCGATTACGCTGCCCTGATATTGACAGAAAGTGTCGAAATACGAGACGCTATCAAATATTCCAACAGTGCCAGGTATCTGTATGAATGGGCCCGGGCTGCCCGTGCGGGAAACGCCAATGTTAGGGTCTATTTCTACGAAACATGGCCCGAATTGGATGATTCCAAAGGTTGGCTTGCCCGTCTTGACCGTGATCTGAAACTTTACTGGGAAGATGAAATCCTGCGCCGGGCGCTAAGTTATGATGATGTTGAGCAACCGATCTACATGATCCCAGCCGGTCAGGTAATGGCCCGGTTTGTACGCAAGGTAGAAGCAAGCGGCGGCATAGGGCCGATCAAAAGCCGGAACGATCTGTTTTCAGACAACATCCATTTCAACGATCTGGGGGCCTATCTGGTGGCCCTGACCCATTATGCGGTTCTGTATCAGAAATCCCCGGTTGGCCTGCCCTATGCCCTGAACCGGGCCGATGGCAGTGCCGCCACAGATCCCGGGCCAGAAGCAGCGGCACTGATGCAGGAAATCGTCTGGCAGGTTGTGACGACATACAGCCGCACAGGCGTCCCCGTCGGCAACTAGGACACTTTCAGGCAGGTCAAAAACCAGTTTTTGCCCGGTTCGACAGAATCACCAGCCCGACATGACTCCTTAAAAATAGGCGGTGTGTTGCCAGTGCTAGGCAGCAAACTGCCGGTTCCCGAACCGCGCCCGGAAAAATATTTGCTCGTTTAACCCCAAAGGGCGGAAAATTGCGGAAATCCGCCAGCCACTAGCGGCTTATTGCTCAAATATATACCATATCTAGGGGGTGGGATGTCCCCCTATGCAAACCTTGGTATGAGTGTCCCCAGTTAATACGTACATCGGTTCCCAAGACTCAAATCCGCCACAAAATGGCCCTAATCTTTACGCTGGATTGGCCGAGTTTATGTAAACAAAAGAACCACCACGGATGTATTGTTGCCAGTAATCAGTTCTCCA
>VAPM010613370.1_pt1 | contig 22067 bp, 15 predicted proteins | sample 3395091 | NCBI WGS metagenome assembly VAPM01 (sample SAMN08290445, study PRJNA428436) | hydrothermal vent metagenome | isolation source: Deep-sea hydrothermal vent chimney 3 | place: Pacific Ocean: Juan De Fuca Ridge
ATATTTAAATCTATCACTAATTATGAAATATTTTTAAACTTTTTAGGAAGAAACGCAATGGAAAATCCACCACCACTCGGTTTTTTTAGACAATTTTTGGTTGAACAAAATGGAGAAAATAAAGATCAGTTCGATTTAAAAAGTAGAGCATTAATGCCACTAATTGATGCAGCACGACTGCTTACTTTATCTCATCATATAAAAGATGTAAATAATACTATTGCAAGGTTTCAAAAACTAATAGAAATTGAGCCACAAAACAAAAACGTATATTTATCGTGTATTGATTCCTTCAAAATATTACTTCGTTATAGAACAACACAAGGAATTAAACATAACAATAATGGTAGATATTTAGATTTAAATAATTTAAATAAATCTGAAAAATTAAAATTAAAAGGTTGTTTTTCAACTATAAAAAATATACAAGAATTAGTAAAAATTCGTTATAACTTAGCCCAAATGATGTAATGATTTCACTATTTAAACATAATAATTATCCTAACTTTTGGAAAGAATATATAACTAAATTTAAATTAAAACAACCAAAAAATATTGAAAATACACGGTTTGTTATTTTCGATACAGAAACCACAGGATTAGATACTAAAACAGACCGGATTTTATCTATTGGTGCTGTTTCTGTTTTTGATAATACTATTGATATTTCAAAAACACTTGAAATTTATGTAAAACAAAATAATTTTAGTACAGAAACAGTAAAAATTCATGGTATTTTAAAAGAAGGAAAATTAAATAAAATAGAGGAATTAAACGCCATTGAAGAATTTATAAACTTTATTGGAAATGCAGTATTAATAGCACATCATGCAGCTTTTGATATTGAAATGATAAATATGGCTTTAAAACGAATGAATATCCCAAAGTTAAAAAATAAATTTATTGATACTGGAATATTATATAAAAAACTAGAAGGTAAAAAAGATGAACATTTTAATTTAGATGTATTATCCGATGAATTTAAAATACCAAAACACGACAGACATACTGCTTCTGGAGATGCTTTTATAACGGCACTATTATTTTTAAAGATTATTTCAAAGTTAAAACAACAACGTAGTTTACATTATTCTGATTTGTTTAGAAATACCAATAGGAAAGGGTTACTATAAAAAGAGGCTGTTTAAAAAGTGAAAAAATCGTCAACCTGAATTTATTTCAGGTTCTCATAGTAATTGATTATTTATATGATGAGATTCTGAAATAAATTTAGAATGACGAATCAAGACTTTTTAGACAACTTCTTTTATTATTTTAATTTATTTATTTTACCAACGAACCTTCTTTAATTGCTTCAACAATATCAGGATTTAATAAGGTAGAAATATCTCCCAAATTGGATGTTTCGTTTTCTGCAATTTTTCGTAAAATTCGTCTCATAATTTTACCCGAACGAGTTTTTGGTAAGCCCGGCACAAATTGAATTTTATCTAATTTAGCTATTGGTCCAATAGTACGACGAATTAAATCATTTATTTCATGTCGTAAAAAGTCTTCATTTTCAGGAGTTTCATAAACAATTACATATGCATATAACGCATTTCCTTTAATGTTATGAGGATAACCCACCACGGCAGATTCTACTACATTACTATGTTCATTAATAATATTTTCAATTGGAGCTGTACCTAAATTATGACCTGAAACAATAACAACATCATCTACTCTACCGGTAATTCTATAATTTCCTTCCAAATCTCTAAAGGCTCCATCTCCTGTAAAATATTTACCTGGGAATGCACTAAAATAAGTTTCTTTGTAACGTTTATGGTTTCCATAAATAGTTCTTGCCATAGATGGCCAAGGATATTTAATACATAGTCTTCCTTCTGATGGATTTGTATTATGTTCATTTCCTTCTTCATCTACTAAACATGGTTGAACTCCAGGCATTGGTCTTGTAGCAAAAGTTGGCTTTGTTGGTGTTACTCCGCCTAAAGGAGATATCATAATACTTCCCGTTTCGGTTTGCCACCAAGTATCAACAATTGGAGCTTGTTGTTTTCCAATTTTTTCATCATACCAATGCCAAGCTTCCTCATTAATTGGTTCTCCAACAGTTCCTAAAATTTTAATAGAACTTAAATCATGAATTTCAGTATATTCATTCCCTTTAGCTGCCAAAGCTCTAATAGCCGTTGGTGCTGTATAAAATTGGGTAACCTTGTATTTTTCAACAATAGCCCAAAAACGAGAATAATCTGGATATGAAGGAATTCCTTCAAACATTAATGTTGTGGCTCCAACTGCTAAAGGTCCATACACAATATAAGAATGACCTGTAATCCAGCCTATATCAGCGGTACAGAAATATACATCTCCGTGTTCATATTGGAAAACATTTTTAAAACTATGTGCTGTTTGTACCATGTAACCTCCACAAGTATGTACCATACCTTTTGGTTTACCTGTTGAGCCAGAGGTGTATAGAATAAATAACACATCCTCAGCATCCATAATTTCGGCTGTACAATTAGGGTTAGCATTAGCAATTTCATCATGCCACCAAACATCTCTACCAGCTTTCATAGTTACTTCAGAATTAATTCGTTTTAGTACAATAGAAGTTTCAATAGTTGGACATGTTTCTAAAGCCTCATCAGCTATAGCTTTTAAATCTACCTCTTTGCTTCCTCTATAAACACCATCTGCAGTTAATAAAACTTTACATTGTGAGTCATTAATTCTTGTAGAAAGTGCTACTGCCGAAAACCCTGCGAATACCACAGAATGGATTGCTCCAATTCTGGCACATGCTAAAACAGCTATTGCTAATTCTGGAACCATTTGCATATACATACAAACCCTATCTCCTTTTCCAACACCTTTACTTTTTAAAACATTAGCAAATTTATTCACCTCAACAGATAACTGTTTGTAAGTTAAAGTTCTATTGGCTTCTTTTGGATCATTTGGTTCCCAAATAATAGCTAATTCATCGCCTCTTTTTTCTAAATGGCGATCAATACAATTTTCAGTTATATTTAATTTAGCTCCTTTAAACCATTCAAATTTTGGTTCATCCCAATTAAATTCTACTACTTTATCCCATTTTTTATGCCAGTTAAAAGTGTTGGCAATTTGTGCCCAGTAACCTTCTGGATCATTAACACTATGTTGATAGGATTTATAATATTTAATAAAAGAATTAATTCTTAAATCTTCTAAGGTTTGTTTTTCTTCTACCGTTGCATGCTCAAATATTCCTATTTTATGAAGTTTTAATTCATGTTCAATTTCAACAACAATTTCTGGATCATCAATGGTTGAAGGAATAGTATATTCAACACCGTCAGCAATATTTCTTAATAATTTTCTAAGAATTTTACCAGAACGAGTTTTTGGTAATCTATTAACAATTAAAACTCTTTTTAAAGATGCAATAGGTCCAATTATTTTTCGTACTTCATGTACAATATTATATTCCAATTCAAAATTAGAAACATAATCTCCAGATTTTAAAACTACCAATGCTAATGGCACTTGCCCTTTTAATTCATCTGCAATACCAAAAACAGCACATTCGGCAACAGAAGGATTAGATGAAACTATTTCTTCCATTTCTGCTGTTGATAATCTGTACCCTGCAACATTAATTACATCATCAACACGACCTGTGATATATACGTAGCCATCTTCATCTTTATAACCACCGTCACCTGAAAAATAATAACCCTCAAATTGTTTTAAATAACCATCAATAAAACGCTGGGTATTTCCCCAAATATCTAAAAGATTACCTGGAGGTAAAGGCAATTTAACTGTTACATATCCTTCTTCATTTGGCCCTAACTTTTGACCATCTTTATTTAAAATTTGAATATCATATCCACTCACTGGTTTTGTAGCTGAACCTGGTTTTATTGGTAAAGCTTCAACACCCATCATATTAGAAATCATTGGCCAACCAGATTCTGTTTGCCACCAATGATCAATTACTGGAATACCTAAATTTTCTTCCAACCAATGTAAGGTTGCAACGTCACAACGTTCACCAGCTAAAAATTGATATTTCAAGCAACTTAAATCGTACTCTTTTAATAACTCACCATCAGGGTCTTCTTTTTTAATAGCTCTAATTGCGGTTGGAGCTGTAAACATAACTTTTACTTTATATTCGCTAATAATTCTCCAAAAAGTACTGGCATCAGGAGTTTTAATTGGTTTTCCTTCAAAAATAATGGTAATATTTCTGTTTAAAAGTGGTCCGTAAACAATATAACTATGCCCAACTACCCAACCTACATCAGATGCTGCCCAATATGTATCGCCAGAATCTACACCATAAATAGCTTTCATTGAATATTTCAAAGCAACTGCGTAACCACCTGTATCTCTTAAAATACCTTTTGGTTTTCCTGTGGTACCAGAGGTATATAAAATGTATAAAGGATCAGTTGAATTCATTTCAACACAAGCTACTGGTTTTGATTTTTTTACTAACTTTTTATAACTAATATATCGTTCTGTTTTATTATTTATAGCTCCTAAATTACGTTGATAAACAATTACTTTTTCAGGTTTATTTTTTGCTAATTCTATAGCTTTATCAACTAATGGTTTATAAGCAATTAAACGATCAATTTCCATACCTGAAGTTGCAGTTATTATTGCTTTTGGCTTACAATCATCTATTCTAATAGCTAGTTCATTTGGTGCAAAACCGCCAAATACAACAGAATGAATTGCACCAATTCTTGCACAGGCTAACATACTAAATGCTGCATGGGGAATCATTGGCATATATATAATTACGGTGTCCCCTTTTTTTATTCCTAAATCACGGAGACCTCCAGCTAAACGCTCAACTTGAGATTTAACATCGTTATAAGAATATTTTCTTTTTTGTTGGGTTACTGGTGAATCATAAATAATAGCTGTTTGTTCTCCAAAACCATCTTCCACATGTTTATCAACGGCTAAATAACAAATGTTTAATTTTCCATCTTTAAACCAACGATCAAATCCATTCTCATCTTTAGATAAAATATTTGTTGGATTTTTATACCATTTTAAATTCTTTGCTTGTTTTCCCCAAAATTGTTCTGGGTTTTCAATACTTTCATTATAATTTTTTAAGTAACTCATAGATGTTAATTTTTAGTGTTAAATAATCCAAACCAAGCTGGATTTAAAAATTTTATTTTTATTAATCCCCATATAATAAATAAGGTGAAAAATCCCATAAACAAGGAGCTCAATATGTTAATTTGAAAAAGTGATTCAATATAAAACCTACCAATTAATGTGATAACTACATAAATGGTAATGACCCAATCTGATGTTTTACTACTTAATTTTAGTTTCATAATATTTTTTAATTTTTAAGAAGTTGTTTAACTTCTTTAACTAAATTTTTTATTGAAAAGGGTTTTGAAATATATTTATCTGCACCTAATTCCAAGCCTAATTCTATATCTTTCATTTTATTTTTTGCGGATAGAAAAATTACTTTAATGTTCTTAAAATTTTCTCTATCTTTTAAGTACTTTAAAACTTTATATCCATCTACTTTTGGCATCATTATATCTAATAAAATGATATCTAGTATGTTGTTTTCAACAATTTCAATTGCTTCAATACCATCTCTTGCAATAAAAACTTCAAAATTTTCTTTCTTAAAAAGATATTCTAAAGACATTACAATATTAGGTTCATCATCAACTATTAATATTTTTTTCATTTTAATTTTTATTTATTGGTAAGGAGAATGTTAATCTTGCTCCATTTGGTTTTACATTTTTTGCCCAAATTTTTCCATTGTGACTTTCCACAATTTGTTTACTAATTGCCAATCCTAATCCACTTCCTTTTGGTTTTAGAATTGTTTGATTTTTAGCTTGATAAAATTTATCAAAAATAGAATCCAAATCATTATCTGCAATTCCTTTTCCGTTATCTTCTATTAAAACATCAACGGTATATTTATTAATCTTTGTTTTTAAAATAATCTTACCTTTTTTAGGAGGTGAAAATTTAATTGCGTTAGACAATAAATTAATAATAACTTGTTGAATTCTATCTTCATCAAAAAGTAAATTTACATCTTTAACTTTTTCGTCAATAATTTTAATTTCTTTTTTCATAGCTAACTGCCTAACTGTATTAACAGATTTTTCAATGGTGTTTTTAATTGAGTTTTTTTTCAAAGCTAATTTTTCTTTTCCGGAAGCCAATTTTTCTAAATCTAAAATATCATTAATTAACCTACTTACTCGATCGCTTTCATTTAAAATACTACTTAAAAATTTGTTTTTTGTTTTAAAATCTACATCATCATTATCTAATAATATTTCAGAAAGTGCTCTAATTGAAGTTATTGGCGTTTTTAATTCATGTGCCACAGTATCCAGAAATTCGTCTTTTTGTTTATCTCTTTCTTGTAATTCTTTATTAGAATCTTTTGCTTTTTTGGTTTCTTCTAAAATATTTAAAACCTCTGTTAAACTAATTTCTTCTTCTTTTATTACCGATGAAATTAATATTCTAGATGAAGCACTTCCAATACTACCTGTAAGTAATTTTTCAGAAAAATTAACCAACCGAGCATCAGCAAATTGACTATTTTTATCTAATTTATATTTCATAAAAAATAAATTAAAGGCACGTTCTGTTCTATCTATTCCTAAAAAACGATTTAAAATATTCTTTAAATCTTTTACATAAGCTTCACCTTTCCAAACATAGGCATCTTCATGTAAGCTGGCATATTTAGAGTTATCTACAAACATTTCGGCAAAATTTCGTTCTCTATACGTTCCAATGTTATACACTGATACAAATACATAAACTAAAATGTTTAAAAACAGACTCCAAAAAAATGCTTGAGGAACTGGTTCAAATATTGATAATCCAAATAATTCGTAAGGTTTTAAAAAATGAATTCTAAACAATCCTTCATTAACAAATGAGGAATGAATAATTTGTGAATCAATTATAAAAGGAATAATTAAAGTGTAACAAGTGATTAAAAAACCAACAACTATCCCAAATTTAGCACCTTTTGATGAACCTCTTCTCCAAAATAATCCTCCAAAAAAAGCTGGTGCTAATTGTGCTATTACCACAAATGATATTAGACCAATGGATACTAAAGATCTGTCTAAAGTAAAACTCTTATAAAAGAAATACGACATAATAATCAACAAAAAAATTGAAATTCTTCTAATATTTTTTATTGATTCCATATTCTGTTCCGATTCTCCTTTACTAAATTTTTGTAAAAATCCATAGGGAATAATTAAATTATTACTTAACATAGTAGATAAGGCTAAACTAGAAAGAACAACCATAGATATTGCTGCTGAAAAACCTCCTAAAAACACAATTAAAGCTAAAATACCATGATTACTTTTTAACGGTAACATTAATGTAAATAAATCAGGTTCAACTCCTTGATTGTGGAACACAATATTACCTCCCCAAAGTTTAATCTTAATTTCTGGATATCTTTGAAATAATTCCTTAGCCGTAATACTTTTCAACATTCTAATCATTTTTGAAACAGAATAATTTGGAACGCTTTGAACCAAAAAATGAACGTGGTTTGATTCATACCCTATCTCTATAAAATGCACATCATAGCGCTCAGAAATTTATAAACAAATCTCTTTTAACCCTTCTCCTATTTCTTTTGTTATAACTGATTTTTAATATTTCAATGGGAAAACCAAATGATACATCAATAATGTTTTGTTATGCCTTTTCAATATATGATCACTCATTACTCGAAAATACACTTTTTTAAAGTGTTTTGAAAAACTCTCCGTTTTTCAAACTTTTCAGCTAAACCCCGAGGCTGAGCCTCCAAGAATTCTTTAGAGTAACAATACGGTTAGTTGTTTTTTCATAAGAATATTGGTTAGTTAATAAATAAATTAATGCTAAAAACAAATTTTTAACACCAACAAGTTGGAAAGAATAATGGAAAAAATAAAATTTGATATATATTAGTATAAATTGATATAGTTAATCTTTAAATCGTTCCCATCTAATTAACATATACTTATCACCAAGTTCGGTAACAATAACACCAGCACCAACAAGATTTTTATCTTCAGAAAAGTATTTTGCTAATTCTGAAGCATTTAAAATTTTATAGGTAGAATGATATTCAAAACTATAAGGACGTTTTATATTATATTTTTTCACCCAATTAATAATACTAACGTGTGAAATACCTAATATTCTTTCAATTTCGCGGTAGGTCAGTCCTTCTAAATAAAGTTGCAATGCCTTATTAACATAATAAGAATCAATTTGTTTTCCAATTTTGTTTACAGTGAAGTAATAATTGCATTTTTTACATTTATACCGCTGTCTTTCTTTAATGACACCACTCTTAACATATTCTGTAGAACTACAATTTGGACAAGATTCAATTTTCATATATACTAATTTTGCATAAATATATCAATTTAGCATAATATATTTCTTATAAAAAGAAACTTTTTTTTAACATGTTATCAATTTTAGCAACTATTAATTGATTTTTTATCACTTATAAAGACTTTAATTTAAAAAATCACAATAATCTATTTAAAACAATATAGAACAAATAAAAATCATTATAATACAATTATAATATTTATATTTTTATATATATTTATTTACATTTACTACAACGTATTCGTAATATTCAAATTGTATAATTAACATTTTAAGTATTTTATTAGATATTTGTTAAAATTATTTTACAATGAAAAAACAGGGACTTTATTTACCAGAATTTGAAAGAGATAATTGTGGAGCAGGATTCATTTGTAATCTAAAAGGCGAAAAATCAAATACAATAATACACGATGCTTTAGAAATATTAATAAATCTTGAGCATAGAGGTGCAGTAAGTTCTGATGGGAAAACTGGTGATGGAGCTGGAATACTTATTGATATTCCTCACGATTTTTTTGTGAAAAATACTTCCTTCAAATTACCTGAACCAAAAGAATATGCCGTAGGAATGGTATTTTTACCTAAAAGAGAGAATCAACTTAATTATTGTAGAAACATATTTGAAAAAGAAGTTGAGAATCAAAATTTAGAAGTTTTGGGTTGGAGAAAAGTACCCGTTAACAAAGTGCATCTCGGGAATTTAGCTTCTAAAAATGAGCCTGATATCGAACAAGTTTTTATTGGTAAAAACAATCAAAATTTAAATAATAATCAGTTTAATGCCAAGCTTTTTGCAGCTAGAAAAATTGCAGAGTATAACATTGAAAACTCAAAATTATCAGATAAAAAAAAATTCTATGTATCCAGTTTATCTATAACTACGGTTATTTACAAAGGATTATTAATTCCTGAAGATATTAGAAATTACTACACGGATTTATTAAACCCCGACGTTGTTACAAGATTAGCCTTAGTGCATCAACGATTTTCTACAAATACCTTTCCATCGTGGGATTTGGCTCAACCATTCAGGTTTATGTGCCATAACGGAGAAATAAACACACTTCGTGGTAACGTAAACCGAATGAAAGCTCGTGAAGAATTAATGAAAAGTGATATTTTTGGAGAAGATATTAAAAAATTATTTCCTATTATTTTAGAAGGAAAATCCGATTCTGCTACAATGGATATGGTAGTAGAATTATTATTAATGACTGGGCGTTCTTTACCCGAAGTTATGATGATGATGGTTCCTGAAGCTTGGGAAAAAGATTCCTCAATGAAGGATGATAAAAAAGCATTTTACGAATTTAATTCCTGCATTATGGAGCCTTGGGATGGTCCAGCGTCAATCCCGTTTACTGATGGAAATTATATTGGTGCTTTATTAGATAGAAATGGTTTACGTCCGTCAAGATATACCGTTACCAAAAATGGTAATTTAATAATGGCTTCTGAAACAGGTGTTTTAGACATTAAACCTGAAGATGTTTTAAGCCACGGACGCTTAGAACCTGGCAAAATGTTTTTAGTAGACATGAATGAAGGCAGGATTGTTAATGATGAAGAAATAAAACAAAAAATAGTTACCAAAAAACCTTATAGAACATGGTTAAATAAAAATTTATTAACCTTAAGTGATATTCCTTATACTGGAAATAAAACGCCCAAAGAAAAAATGGATTTATTGACACGTCAGAAAATATTTGGATATACTTCTGAAGAAATAAATAATATCATTTTACCAATGGCAACAAAAGGAAAAGAGGTTATTGGTTCTATGGGAAATGATACACCTTTAGCGGTTTTATCTAATCAACCACAATTATTGTATAACTATTTTAAACAATTATTTGCTCAAGTTACAAATCCACCTTTAGATGGAATTCGAGAGGAAATTGTAACTGATTTTAGTCTAGCAATTGGTGGAGATAAAAATATTTTTGAGATCTCAGAAGAGCAGTGTAAAAAATTAAAAATTCAAAATCCTGTTATTTCAAATGAAGATATTGATAAATTAAAAAACATCAATCACCCAGATTTCAAATCAGTTTCTATATCAACATTATACGATATTACAAAAGGATTAAATGGAATTGAATCTGCATTAAAAAATTTAGTTAAACAAACTTATAAAGCGGTTTCAGAAGGTTGTAATATTATTATTTTATCCGATAGAAATGTAGCTAAAAATAAAGGACCTATTCCCATGCTTCTAGCGTGTTCATATATTGGAAATCAATTAGGTAAACTTGGAAAACGATCTAGCTTTGGAATTGTCATAGAATCGGCTGAACCTCGTGAACCTCATCATTTTGCAACACTATTTGGTTATGGAGCAAGTGCCATAAATCCATATATGATTAATGAAATTATTCATCAACAAATCAAAGAAAAAGAAATTACTGGAATTTCTAAAACAGATGCTATTGACAACTTCAATAAAGCAATTGCTAAAGGAGTTTTAAAAATTATGAATAAAATTGGAATTTCAACCTTACATTCTTATCGGGCATCTCAAATTTTTGAAATTTTAGGATTAAGCAGCAAATTTACTGAAGAATATTTTCCGAATACACCATCAAGAATTGAAGGTGTTGGATTATATGAAATTGAAAAAGAAATATTCTTGCGTCACAGAAATGCTTTTCCTTCCAAAGAAATTGCTGGAAGCAAAAGCTTAAAAATTGGTGGAGATTATAGATGGAGAAGAAATGGTGAACAACATATGTTCAATCCTGCAACTGTTGCTAAATTACAACAAGCTGTACGAACAAATAGTTACGAAAGCTATGAAGTTTATGCGAAAGCTATCAATCAGCAAAGTAAAAATTTAATGACGCTTCGTGGTTTATTTGAATTTAACAATTTAGATCCTATCCCAATTGAGGAAGTTGAATCTTGGACTGAAATTGTAAAACGATTTAAAACTGGAGCCATGTCTTATGGTTCTATTAGTCAAGAAGCTCATGAAAATTTAGCCATTGCTATGAACAGAATTGGTGGAAAAAGTAATTCTGGAGAAGGTGGAGAAAACAAAAATCGTTTTAGAAAAAATGCCAATGGCGATAGTAGAAACAGTGCCATTAAACAAGTCGCATCGGGTAGATTTGGTGTTTCAACCAATTATTTAACCAATGCAAAAGAAATTCAAATTAAAATGGCTCAAGGTGCAAAACCTGGTGAAGGCGGGCAACTTCCAGGTGAAAAAGTTTTACCTTGGATTGCGGAATGCAGAAAATCCACGCCTTATGTAGGATTAATTTCTCCTCCTCCTCATCACGATATTTATTCTATTGAAGATTTAGCACAACTCATTTTCGATTTAAAAAATGCTAATAGAGAAGCTAGAATTAATGTGAAATTAGTTTCAAAAGTTGGGGTTGGAACCATTGCCGCTGGTGTTGCAAAAGCTAAAGCTGATGTAGTCTTAATTTCAGGTTATGATGGCGGTACAGGTGCTGCACCATTAACTTCATTAAAACACACTGGTTTACCATGGGAATTAGGAATTTCTGAAGCTCAACAAACATTAGTTTTAAATAATTTAAGAAATAGAATAGTTTTAGAGTGTGACGGACAATTAAAAACTGGACGTGATGTAGCAATTGCATGTCTATTAGGAGCTGAAGAATTTGGTTTTGCCACAGCTCCATTAGTTGCCTCTGGCTGTATTATGATGCGTAAATGTCATTTAAATACTTGCCCAGTTGGTATTGCAACACAAGATCTTGAATTACGAAAAAACTTTAAAGGGACTCCTGAGCATGTAATTAATTTTATGTATTTTATAGCTAAAGAATTGAGAGGAATTATGGCTCAATTAGGGTTTAGAACTGTTAATGAAATGGTTGGTCAATCCCAAAAAATAGACACAAATAAAGCCATTAAACATTATAAAGCACAAGGATTAAATTTAAATTCAATATTGCACAAACCAAAAACTAATAAACCATTATACAATACTGAAAAACAAGATCACGGATTAGAAAATGTTTTGGATTTTGAAGTTATTAGAAAGGCTCATCCTGCTATTTATAGAAAAGAAAAAATGGAATATCAATTTCCTATAAAAAATACTGATAGAAGTGTTGGAGCAATTTTAAGTAATGAACTATCAAAAATATATGGCGAAAATGGGTTACCTGAAGATACTCTTAAAATTAAATTTACAGGTTCAGCCGGACAAAGTTTTGGTGCTTTTGCCACCAAAGGGCTCACTCTTCAAGTTGATGGAAATACCAATGATTATTTAGGGAAAGGATTATCAGGTGCAAAATTAATTGTTAAAACACCTGAAGAAGCTACATTTGCTTCAGAAGAAAATATTATTATAGGAAATGTTTCTCTGTACGGAGCAACCGATGGTGAAGCTTATATTAACGGAATTGCAGGAGAGCGTTTTTGCGTTCGTAATTCTGGTGCAAAAGCTGTAGTTGAAGGTGTTGGCGATCACGGATGTGAATATATGACTGGCGGAATTGTAGTCATTTTAGGAAAAACCGGTAGAAATTTTGCTGCGGGTATGAGTGGTGGTATTGCTTATATTTTTGACGATAAAAATAAATTTAGAAATGGGTTATGTAATATGGAAATGGTAGAGTTTGAACCCATTACTCCTAAGGATGAAAAAGAATTAAAGCAATTAATTAAAAATCATTTTAAATATACAAATAGCGAATTAGCTTATAACATTTTAGATCATTGGAAAACCAAACTCCCACATTTTATAAAAGTAATGCCAACAGATTATAAAAAGGCTTTGGAACTACATGGAAGTAAAACATTAATAAATGAAGAAACATCAGCTTAATTATGGGGAAAATTACAGGATTTAAAGAATTTGAAAGAAAAAATGAAGCCTATGTTTCAGTAAAAAAAAGAGTTCAAAATTATAAGGAATTCAATATTCCTTTAAAAACTAAGGAAATAGAACAACAAGGCTCGCGTTGTATGGATTGTGGCGTTCCATTTTGTCATAGCGGATGTCCGTTAGGAAATTTAATTCCCGATTTTAATGATATGATTCATAAAGGAAAATGGAAAAAAGCATTAGAAATTTTGCATTCCACTAATAATTTTCCAGAATTTACAGGAAGATTATGCCCTGCTCCCTGTGAACAAGCTTGTGTATTAGGAATTATAAAGCCACCTATTACCATAGAGCAACTAGAAAAACATATTGTTGAAAAAGGTTTTAAACAAGGTTGGATTGTAGCTCAACCTCCAACTATTAGAACTGGTAAAAAAATAGCAATTATTGGTTCTGGCCCCGCAGGATTAGCTACGGCACAACAATTAAATAGAGCAGGACATTTAGTATCTGTCTTTGAACGCGATGATGCTATTGGAGGATTATTACGTTATGGAATTCCAAGTTTTAAACTAGAAAAAGAAATTATTGATAGAAGAATTGACCTTTTAAAAGAAGAAGGAATTAAATTTTACACCAACATTAATGTTGGAGTAAGTTATTCCATTAAAAAATTAGAAGCATTTGATGCAATTGTACTCTGTGGAGGTGCAACCCAACGCAGAACTATTCCTGTAAAAGGAATTAATAGCAAGGGAGTTATACAAGCTATGACCTTTTTAAAACAACAAAATAAAAGAAATACCAGTATTACATTTAATGAACAAGATATTTTAGCAACCGATAAAAATGTAATTGTAATTGGCGGTGGAGATACTGGTTCTGATTGCATAGGTACTGCAAATCGTCAGGGAGCAAAAACCGTTACTAATTTTGAAATTATGCCTAAACCTCCAGTTGACAGAGATGAAACTACACCTTGGCCTTTTTGGCCTTTAAAACTAAAAACCACTTCATCACATGAAGAAGGTTGTGATAGAAACTGGCTTATTTCAACCAAAGAATTTATTGCAGATGAGAATGGCATTTTAAAAGCTTTAAAAACAGTAAATGTTGAATGGATTTATGAATCTGGAAAAAGACCAATATTAAAAGAAATTAAAGGAACCGAAAAAAATTGGCCTTGCGAATTAGTTTTATTAGCTTTAGGATTTACCGGACCAGAAGCCACTTTAAGCAAACAACTTGGAATTGATACTGATGAAAGAAGTAATTATATAGCTAACGAATATCAAACCAATATTCCTCATATTTTTACAGCAGGTGATATGCGTAGAGGACAATCTTTAATTGTTTGGGCTATTTCTGAAGGTAGAGAAGCAGCCCGTAAAGTAGATGAATATTTAATGGGATACAGCTGTTTACCAACCAAGGGTAATGGAGACTTGCCTAGTTTATAACTTACAATATTATTTATTTAACAACATAAAATCCGCAAGAACCATGGCTGCCATAGCTTCAACAATTGGTACCGCTCTTGGAACCACACAAGGATCATGACGCCCTTTTCCTTGCATTTCTACAATATTTCCGTCTTTATCAATGGTTTGTTGCTTTTGCATTATGGTTGCAACGGGTTTAAAAGCTACTCGAAAATATATATCCATTCCGTTACTTATTCCTCCTTGAATACCACCAGATAAATTTGACTTGGTAGTACCATCAGCATTAAAAATATCATTATGTTCACTACCTTTCATTTTAGCTCCACAAAAACCACTTCCATATTCAAACCCTTTTACCGCATTTATGGTTAACATAGCTTTACCTAATTGTGCGTGTAATTTATCAAAAATTGGTTCTCCTAAACCAATAGGTACATTTTGAATTACACAAGTAATTGTTCCTCCAATAGTATCTCCTTGTTTTTTTATTTCATCAATTTTAGCAATCATTTTTTCGGCAGTTGCTTCATCAGGACAACGAACAATATTACTTTCAATTTTACTAAAATCAACATCTTGATAAGGTTTTTCCATAAAAATATTTCCTACGGAAGATGTAAAAGCATTTATTTTTATAGAAGAAATAACTTGCTTGGCAACCGCACCTCCAACAACCCAATTGGCTGTTTCACGTGCAGAAGTTCGTCCACCTCCACGATAATCTCTATTTCCATATTTTTTATCATAAGTATAATCCGCATGCGAAGGGCGATAGGCATCTTTTATATGAGAATAATCATTTGACCGTTGATGTACATTTTTAATGATAAATCCGATGGATGTTCCTGTCGTTTTCCCTTCAAAAATACCAGATAAAAATTGTACTTCATCAGGCTCTTTACGTTGTGTTACTATTTTAGATTGTCCAGGTTTCCTCCTATTCATTTCATTTTGAATTAACTCAAAATCTAATTTAATTTCAGATGGGCAACCATCTATAACACCTCCAATTGCTTCTCCGTGAGATTCTCCAAAAGTGGTTAACGTAAATATTTTTCCAAATGAATTTGCCATATATTTAATTTAGGTAACAAATGTAAAATAAATCAACTAGTAAAACCAAAGTTTTATAGCTAAAATAACTACTGCCACAATTAAAAACTTTTTTACAAATTTATCCCCTTTTGTAGCCGATAATCTACTTGCAAACCAGCCACCCATTGCATTTCCAATTGCTAATTCAAGACCAACTTGCCAATTAATTTTATCATTTAAAGCAAATATAACAACTGCTGCTAAGGTATAAATTAGTGCAACGGTTACTTTAATTGCATTACTTTTTACTAATGAAAAATTATTGACAGAAGATAACACAAACAACATTATAAACCCAACTCCAGCTTGTATAAACCCACCATAAACTCCAACAAAGAAAAATAGAAAAATACTTAACCAAAAGTGTTTTCTTGTAGTTTTTTCCAATACATTTTTAACCTTTTTAGTAGAAGTAAAAACCATATACCCAACTACAAAGAGCATTACCACCGATAATATTTTATTAAATACTTCTCCTTTTATATCTACTGCTATTTGAGCTCCAATTATGGAACCCACTAAGGCTGATAAACCCACATAAATGCTAAATGGAAATGTTTTAACTCCTTTACTTTTAAAACCTGCAGTGGTAAATATATTTTGTACAACGATTGCCACTCTATTAGTTCCATTAGCAATATTCGGTGGTAATCCAAGAAAAATAAGTATTGGTAGGGTTAACAGAGAGCCACCACCTGCCATAGTATTTATTATACCCGCAAAAAAACCAACCGCTACCAATAAAAGTATTTCAAAGGTTAATTCCATTATTTTAAATTTAAAAACAAATGTAAATTAAAATTATCTATAAAGTTTTACAAAAAAACACTTAAAATATTTGAGCAAAACAAAAAAGGGTTTTATATTTGCCCTCGCTAAAGGAGAAATGGCAGAGTGGTCGAATGCGGCAGTCTTGAAAACTGTTGAGGGTCACACCTCCGGGGGTTCGAATCCCTCTTTCTCCGCAAAAAGCCTTGCATTTTATGTGAGGCTTCTTTTTTTACATCACTTTTTTGGACAGTATCTGTTTTCAATATTGAGAGGCAAAACAATGTACTCCAAAACTAGGTTTTTAGCTTAGATAGTGTATCCAATTCAAGCATGCTTCAAATTATTCGGCGAAGTGAGAGGGAAGTGTTTACACAATTATTTATAATGTAAATGTATTAGATTTGATAAAAGAGTAAGGTAAATTACGAGAGAGCTCACTTAAAGTTAATTTATACCCCTATTTTTTTGGCTTTTAAATCAATCATTTCATGATATTCTAATTTAAGTTCGTCAGATAAGAAACTTAATTCAATAAAATCATGCCATCTCGGTATGAATTTTGACATTTTTTTAAAAATATTACTTATAGCTTTATCATCAATTTTTGCTTTCTTCATTGCCTCTTCAAAATCTTTAAGTTTCAACTTTTTCTTTTTTCCGTTCAAATTTAATGCTAGTTCTTCATCATCTCCTTCAACTACCAACTCTGAAGCGACTAAATCATAGGCTGGGCATAAATTGTAATTCTCATCCTTTAAAAGTGAAAAGTTTTTTAGGTGCATATCATTATTTCCTGTAAGAAAACTAAATAAAACTAGTTCATAAAAATCAACAACATCTAAACCTGGGTTCTCGGAATATTTAATTATCACTTTAGCGATTTGCTCATATGAGCCTTTGTATTTATGTTCTGTTAATCGTTCAGTCAATTGACACATGTCCTCCATATGAAATTTTCTACCTTTAGCCCTATCTATCCTTTTCGTTATGTATGCCAATTGACCAGATTTTAAACGAATTAATGAATGTTTAACTGTTTTAATTTTAGTTATTTCAGCAAGATGCATTGTCAAATCTTCTATCTCTGGAAGATTTTTATATGTTTCTGTTTGTGGTTTTAATATATATTCGCCTAATACTCCAACTATAGTAAATCGTTCAATAGTATTGTTTTCTTTAAATTTCTGAACACCTAGAGACAGTTTAGGCTGTACCCCGGTAATTGTCTTTTGACTCTTTATAACTTGTTCTGCTAACTTCATTATATCCCCTTCAGCATAAGGAAAATTAGGTGGAATTTCTTTTCCAAACATTTTCTTACTGCACGAAACATGGTAACCCAATTTATTGGCTGGAAAACCCTCGTCCCTCTTGTTTAATTCTTTATAGCAATAAAAACACCTATTCATTTTCTATTGGATAAACAGAAACTGCCCCTATACAATCTCTACAAGTTACTAGTAAAATACTCATTCTATCTCGAACATTAATTTTCCAATTTTTTTCAGCAATATCTAACAACCATCCTTCAGGTATTAAGCCATCAAAGAATGGAAATAAAACCTTATTATTATAGGTGCTATTCGTTAGTGGCAATGTCAAGCTAATAGGCTCAGAATTTCCCATTTTTAAATATTCTTTTTCATATTGAAAATGATACCCTTCATCATCTTCAATAAGTATCCCCGCCAAAAAGTCGTACATATATATCTTAGCTCGTTTCATCTAGTAAAGTATTTCTGTTTAATTGAACTGCCCCCAATTGATATCCAAATAACTTTAAAACTTGATTTACCTTGTCCAATCTTAATGTAGTTTTCCCTCTTTCTAACTCCCTAACAAACCTTAAGCCAACTCCAGATTTATCAGAAAGTTCTACTTGAGTTAATCTCAAAGATTTTCTTTTTGCTCTAACAAATTCATTTAAATCTAAATTTTTCATATTATTTTATACCTTACAGGGTACAAATATAGCAATTATTTTTAAATATATACCCTATAGGGTATAAAATAAGTATAATGAATCATTAATATACCCTTAAGGGTATCGTTTAAGAAATCTAAATGATATCCTTGAATTCAACCAGATAAGTTCCTATTCTTAACTGTCTATAAATACACACTATTAAAATATTTGAATTACCTTTATAAAATCTTCAAAAAAAGTATATTTGATAAATTAAAGTTCTTTAAAATCAACAAGCAATAGTTCAGTTACCCTATTTACCCTAAAATATAGTACAACTGTAAGCTCAATGTTTGTAATGCATCCATAGAACTTCAAAATCTACTTAAAGTCGCATTTGACAGTTACCTTATGTGTTACCCTAGTAAGTTTAAAAAATTACAGGTATAGATATAGCTCACCAAAACTTTGATTATGGCTCATTTCCACATCTAATTGAGCTTTATTTTAAAATATTGTGAGCTACAAACACAATAATAAAAATAATATTGAGCTCATTAATGTTTAATTTAAAGCTCAAATTGTTAATTTTTTGAGCTATATTTACATTTTAAATGAGCTACAAAATATAAATTTGTATAATTATGTTAGATTTTAAAAGTAAAAAAACACTTGAATTTGTAAAATTAAATCCTTCAATTTCATCTAAAGAAGTTTTTGATGGTTTAGATATTGAAATAGGGTATGCCACTGTAAAACGGATTTTATCAAAATTAATAGAAAAAAATCTTATTTCAATAACTGGAAAAGGAAAAGGAAGAAAATACTTAATTAGTTCAACATATAATTTATTTTATCCCGTTGATTTAAATAATTATTTTGAAAAAGAAATAGATGAGCGAAAAATATTAGACAGTTTCAATTTTAACTTACTAAAAAACACATTAAATAAGGTAAACATTTTTACTGCGGAAGAGTTAAAAATGCTTCAAAGACTTCAAAAAAAATATAAAGAAAATATTTCAAATTTATCGAAAATTGAATACAATAATGAACTTGAACGATTAGCAATTGACTTAAGTTGGAAATCATCTCAAATAGAAGGAAACACTTATTCTCTTTTAGAAACTGAACGTTTATTAAAAGAAAAAGAAACTGCATCTGGAAAATCAAAAGATGATGCGATAATGCTTCTAAATCATAAAAAAACGCTAGATTTTATAATTAATGATAAAAACTATGTAATCCCTTTAATGACATCAAGGATTGAAGATATTCATAGTTTATTAATAAAAGACCTTAGAATAGAGCGTAATATTAGAAAACGAAGAATTGGTATTTCTGGAACAAATTACAAACCTTTAGATAATGAATATCAAATTAAAGAAGCACTAACAGATATGTGTAATTTGGTAAACGATAAAGAAAACGTATTTGAAAAAGCATTACTTACACTTGTTTTACTTTCTTACATACAAGCATTTGGTGATGGAAATAAAAGAACTGCAAGAATAATTAGCAATGCCATACTTATAAATAATGATTACTGCCCAATTTCATTTAGAACAATTGACTCCATTGAATATAAAAAAGCAATGTTATTATTTTATGAGCAAAATAATATTACTGCGTTCAAATCTATTTTTATACATCAGTTTGAATTTGCAGTTAACACTTATTTCTAATCAATTATAAGATTTTTTCTGCTTTTATAACCTTTTACTTTTACAACTGTGGTTGTTGAACATTTTGCTACTTCAGCTATATCTCTTATTGCTAATACTTAATTTAATTAGTAATTTCGTAGCACAAAAATACTTGTAGTGAAAAACACAAACGATATTTCTATAAACCTAAATAAGTACATCAGCAGTACTGGAATTTGCTCGCGTAGAGAAGCTGAAAAATTAATAATTAATGGTCAGGTTACCATTAATGGGAAACCAACTCAATTAGGTAATCGTGTTTTTGATGGTGATGAAGTTAGAATTGATGGGAGACTTTTACAACCTAAACCTAAAACTTTATATATTGCTTTTAATAAACCTATTGGAATTGTTTGTACTACTGATACTAAAGAACAAAATAATATTATAAAATACATTAATCATCCTAAACGACTTTTTCCTATTGGAAGGTTAGATAAACCCTCAGAAGGATTAATTTTTTTAACTAATGATGGTGATATCGTCAATAAAATTTTAAGAGCAGGCAACAATCATGAGAAAGAATATGTAGTTACTGTAGATAAAAAAATTACAGATTCTTTTATTCAAAGAATGAGGAACGGAATCCCTATTTTGGGTACAGTTACCAAAAAATGTTTAGTTGAAAAATTAAATAATTATACTTTCAAAATTACATTAACCCAAGGTTTAAACCGGCAAATAAGAAGGATGTGCGACTATTTAAACTATAACGTTTCTAAACTAAAACGCACTCGGATTATGAATGTAAATTTGGGAAAGTTAAAAATTGGTGATTGGCGTGAATTGACCAGTGAAGAAATGCAACAAATAAATAGTATGATTGCAACTTCATCCAAAACTGAAGAAGCTTCAAAAGATAATAGTAAAAAGAAAAATAACTTCAAACGAAATACTAAATTTACTTCAAAAAGGAGAAAATTTAAACGATAAGAATTACTGATTATCAAATAGAAATAAAATGCTGAAACAAGTTCCGTATGACGTTGTTCTTTATTATTACTAATTACAGATAATCGTCCTTATTTTAATTCAATTTTATATTTTCCATCGTTATCCATAAAAACTTTTCCGTCTTTACTTTTTTCAATAATCTGATACATTAGAGAAATACCTGTGTATTTTTGAAATAATTTATCAACTGTTTTCTTATTTTTTAAATCAATTAAGGAATAACGTTCTTCAACTCGTGAACCATCACCTTCAGTATCATAAAGTATATAATGCAATATTGCCCAATTTGTATTTTTTACCCAATCAACCATAGTAAAAACTGATGTTGTATCTTTATAAAGAACCACTCCTTTTTTATCTGCATAATCAGCTAACAGAATATTATCATTATTTATATACACATCCTTAATTTGATTATATTTATTAGGATATTTTGTAACAAATCTATCATTGAAAAATATTTCTGAAATACAGATATCATCATATTTACTACCTTTATAAATATCTTCTATTTCCAATTTTATAATAAATGATGGTGTAAATGCTGTCTGCTGGTTAGCTTTCAATCTTTCATAATTTTTACTAAAAAAAAAGTTACTCTCTTTTAAACTTTTCTTTTGAAAATTTAACAAGTCATTTTTATCTAAATTTAAAGGAATAGATTGTACTCCAAAAGTATCTTTTAACACAATATCCTTTGAAACAGGATATCTTTTAATAAGATATAAATTAGCTACTTCAGTACTGCAACCACTAGGATAGAATGCTGAGAATATAGTTATTTTAATTTTTTTTGGTCGGGTATTTTTATAATAAAGTGCTTCACTTTTACCATATCCAGAAAAAATATTTAGTATAATTTTATCAAGATTAATTTTAGTTGGTAATTTAATGTAGAGTGCAGAATGTTTACCTGTTTTAGCATAACCAACTACCCAACAAGTTTTTAAATAACCATCAAATAA
>VAPM010331638.1_pt1 | contig 21961 bp, 26 predicted proteins | sample 3395091 | NCBI WGS metagenome assembly VAPM01 (sample SAMN08290445, study PRJNA428436) | hydrothermal vent metagenome | isolation source: Deep-sea hydrothermal vent chimney 3 | place: Pacific Ocean: Juan De Fuca Ridge
ACTATAGTTTAACTTTTTTTGATAATCAGCTGATTTAACAGGAGAAATTCATGAATCAAGAGTATTATGATGCCGTTACTAAAATGGAAGAAATGGGTGTAAATCCAGAGTACGTACATGGATGGCAAGGTGGATATGTATTAAACCCAGAACGTGAAGAGCAACGGGTAACTGAAGCTTACAGCGCTGGCTATGAAGATGGTAAAGCAAAAAATCAGGATAACTTTGGTAACTGGACGAAGTAACTCCGTATAAAAATTTTTTTCTTTAGCAGTACAAAAAAGTCGATATGGGAGCCCATATCGACTTTTTTTATTTAATTAATCTGAACTTGGAATAAGAGAAAGAAGTCATTAAAACTTACCAGCGTGAGGACAGGAAGCAGGGAATACCGAACAAAGACCGTCTGCCGCAAGGACGCGGCAGTCAAGCAGCCACGGATGGCATGTTTTGCGTGTCTTTATTCGGCATTCCCTGTTTCCTGTCCGGTGGATAAGCACGGATTTTTTTATTCCGAGTTCAGGTTAAGTACACTGAGCTAGATTCGCCGAAATTACGCGGGAATGAACGCTATGTAATAAGTATTTACCTCCATCAACGAGCCTGCTTTCTAAGCTCTTCTAGCGCCTCATTCGCCTGCTCCAGCGCCATTCGACTAACGGCCACATCGGTAACGTCATAAACAATAATTCCGATATGGTCGACTGTCCCATCGGCTGAGCTTAACGGTAAAAAGGTAATATTCTGATACATAAAATCTGCCGAACCGGTTATGGGTCGGTAATTTTTAAACTTAAATAAAAATGGACGCTGTTCCCAGGTTGTAAATGCGCTGTTATTAAGCTGAAAGACCAACCTGGTTTTATTTCTTAACCAATCTTCTGGTAAATCTTTAAAGCGATCAAATAAATTCGTGCCCATTACGTGTTCACCACGTATGCCGCTATGGTTAGTCATAAAATCATTCCAGACTTTTATGGTAAAATCAGCATCCAGTACAATCAGTCCCACATCAATAGAACGCAACATCCCCATTAAGCGTTGGACTTCTTTTACATTAAATTCACTCATGCGGTTTATTCCACTAAATAAGAAACAAGTTCATCTAAAGGTTCTATCGAATCTTCGGTAAAGAGTAATAATAAATCACAACTTATATTTTTATCTTCAATTTTATAGCCCATTTCAATGGTTAATGTTTTTGTCCATCGTTTTGCATTTTGGCCGAGTAATTCGTTTACTTTTACATGTCGGCCAATCACCAATGGATGCCCCTGACTAAAACTAATATCAAGTTGTTCGGCAATGCCTTTTAAACAGGCACCAATAAGAATATTGGCAATATCCATTAACAGTTCAACTTCAACAGCTTCATCAATAGTTCCGACATACTTCATTAGTTTTGCGATGTCTTCAAAACTGGCTTCGTTAAAAATAAGCAAGGCTTCACCGGCGATACCGGCACCAATAAATCCCTGACAAACACCGGAGACCATTTCATTATCATCGACCTGCTGAATCGCCATACGCAGTTCAGACACTTCAATCATATTCACTAATGGAATGGGCATAACAACAAATGAATCTAAAACTTTTGCAAGTAAACCCGCGGCGCGTCCCATCGCAACATTGGCGATTTCCTGATAACCTTCCTGATTATCAGTTTTGCTTTTGCTAACCGCAGATGTAGTAAGTGCTTTTGTTGCGTTTTTTGTAACGATTTTTTTGTTCAGATCAAACAGCTCATGCCGACGAAGCAGCTCGCTTAAATCATCTTTACTAATGGGTTTTTTTACAAATTCCAGCGCACCCATTTCTGTAACGCGCTCAATCGCAAGCGGTTGAATATCGCCTGATACTACGATGACAATTACGTCTATATTTTTTTCAAGAATAGCCTCCAGTGTTTCATAGCCATCAAGAACCGGCATATTAAGGTCTAAAAACATTAATTGCGGTGCATCACTGAGTAAAACATCCATCGCCTGTTGGCCGTCTGCTGCATTTAAAACCTCAACAGCCCATTCCGGCGGTAGAGCCCGTAGCATTTGTTTACGAGCAAAACTTGAGTCATCAGTTATAAGAATTTTGTTTGGCATTTGATGCTGCCATTTCCTTGAAGTTTATTATCTAATCAAGATAGGTATCGGCAGTTAAAGCGCGAATATTAGAGATAGGTTTATTATTGTTACGCTGGGAAGTGAATCAATCTGATTTCGGGATAAGAAGCTTTAACAGCGCCATTCCCGCTAAAATCATACGGGAATGACGTAAGTTTACTAACTTTTTTATGCTGCTTTTGAAAGTGAAAAAACATTAAATACTTTATGTATCCAATTGTTTTTATTCAATTATATTTTTCATTATTCGCTTTAGGTGTCGATACATGACTGGAACTTCAATATCGATCATCTGGGAGGTTACCCATTTGTTATATTTCTCACCCATAATCCCCGTAATATACTCACCGTAGTAACGTTTCATCGCAAACCCCGGCCCGGCATCATCACTAAAATCAAACTCGGCATATTCAGCAACACGGCTATTTAACAAATCGATAAACTCCTGCTTGTAATTACCTGTGCCGTAGAGTTCGATATAATTATCCGCTAAATGTTTGCCACATTTATTCGAGAGTTCACCAATAAAACGTGACCGCTCATCTTCGTCAAAATATTCAATGGTCATACGATCTGCAAGATGAATCATAAAAATTAAATTATCTGCTACCAACTCCAAACGCTGCTTATTACTTTCCGTTTGGTAATCGGCATTTTCGAGGTTTAAAATAGCATCCATTGCCACCTTCCAAAGGTTATAGGCTATCACACCAGCCTCTTCTTCAAGAGAATGAGCCTTGTCCTGTTTGTGCCATTTCATTTTTAATCGAACCATCTGAATACCTCTATCATATTTTGCCGCTCTGGTTTAGGGGGTAAACGCATGCTAGGCTTAGGTTGTATTTTACTTTGTTATTGCTCACGTTACCAACCTTGTATGAGGAATCAATGGACACGATAAGGTCTAAATCAATACAGAGTTTACGTGATAATGTTCAGTATAACTGCCATATAGCCGATGCCAATCATGCCGGTAATTACACCCTTTGTATTTACCTGCTTAAAATGCGCGAATACTATCGTTGGGAACAACAAAAATCAGCATCGGTAAAATTAGAAATGGATGACGTGGGGCAATGGCTGCGTCAACGTGAAAAATTATGGGATAAGATTGAATCTAAAACATACCAGCCAATCCATTTTAATAATAAAGACTTTGACCCCTTTGATGCCAGCGCGATTAATGCGGTACTCAATAATCAGGGGCTTGTTTACAGTGCTGGCTTAGGCGCAAAATTAGCACCACATTTCTTTTTAGCCAAACTCGAATCTGAAGAAAAACAGGGTGATTACAGCATATATATTTCATCAACCGAATACGCTCGCGATCTAACCTCACCACCGGCAATGAGTTTAGGTAACACTATTTTTATTCGTAAAGAATCCATTAAACGAATGATATGGGAACGTTACGACCAATGGTTATGGAATAAACCTGACAATGCCATGAAAAAAGCCTTTGAGTACTACGACTTTAATCATATTGATAACGCACTTGAAGAAATAACCGGCAACGAAATCGAAAATGTTATTTTACATGAAATAGGTGAAATACAGGCCGGGATGATTTTAGGCGAGCAATGGGAGCAACTTATTTTAGCCCTGCCACAAACTCAGGCCGAAATTATGCTCCGCGCCATCCGCGATCATCTAGCCGACAGCATCACCACCCTGCCAGCTTTATTACACAGTAACAACGAAGCTTCCATCCATTTTTATATTTCTAACCTGACTCATATGCGTAAGCATCTTAACCCCCAATTACTTACAGCTTATAATGCATGGTTATTATCAGGAGATTTTAGCCAACTAAAAAGCCACGTTATAAGCAGCCGTGAACACTGGCTGTCACTTACTAAAAAATTACTACAAATATACAACAACAACAAACAACCACAAAAACAGATAGAAACATTGATTGAAGCAAGCTGTTTGTAAGATAATAGACTTTTATCATTACGAAGACACAAACAGATGCCATCAGCCCATAAAAGTAAACTTAAAACCATTCAAGAAGTAAAAGAAAATAGCTTTATTTTTGAAAAAGAAAATGCTCTAACGTCGCAGCAATGCGAACATATGATAGAGCAATTTGAATCACATAAAAACGAACAATACCGTGGGCGTATCGGCCAACAGGCAACCGAAGACTTCAGTATAAAAAAATCAACCGACATGGTTGTAAGCGGTAAAAAACATTTTAAAGATATCGACGCAGCACTGTTTAATTCAATTAAAACCGCCTTAGTTGAATTTAGAGAAGCCTATCCCTATTTTAAAGGCCCATTCAAAGACATGGGCTACGCCATTCAACGAACTAACCCAGGTGAGCATTACCATTGGCATATCGATGGCGGCAGCCACGACTTTAGCCAACGACAACTTGTTGCCGTGTGGTATTTAAATGATGTCACTGGGCCCGGTGGTGAAACTGAATTTTTATTTCAGGATATAAAAATAACTCCGCAACAGGGTAAGCTTGTTTTATTCCCACCCTTCTGGACACACGAGCATCGCGGAGTGACATTAGACAAAGGGGTTAAGTATATTGCTACAACCTGGGTTGTTTTTCGGTAAATAGATAATGACTGAACTTATTATTATACAAGCTGAAACCAAACGGGAATATAAATATTACTACCAACTACGTTGGCAACTTTTCGCACAACCCTGAGCCAACCCATGGATATTTCTCAAGACGATCGCGCTAAATCCTAAGCAAAAGTAAAATATTTGTGCCCATAATAACTGGTTACAACTGGCACACTAATACCAATTAAATGCGCTACTTCCTCTGGATAAAAAACAAACCCCATTGCAGGAAAACCATATTCTGCCAGGCCAACACTGATCAACCATACTTGCACCACGGCCACTATATTGACTAACGTAAAGCGCGTAAATTCATTTGAAGTTGACTGACTACTTTTTTCGAAGACAAATATTTTTGCTAAAACAAATGCGGTGACCATACCCACCAGGTAGGCAACAAAAACGGCATAGCGATACCCCATAAACTCACTAAAACCAATCCGACTTAAAAAATTCACACCAGCAGCAAAACCACCGGTTATAACAAAACGCATAAACTCGCTGTTTAGTTTATTTTTTAGCATATCAAATTAGAGTTTTGCCATTTTTCGACCAAGACCGACGCTTTCGGTAATGGAACGGTCTTCGGGATAGTAATACGATGTATCGGTGATGTATAAACCTGCTATATCTGATTTTATCGGCGGCAAATCATCTGTAAAATTAGGTGGGCAAATAGGTTGCGCATAAGCATAACGCGATACATTGACATCAATAATATCGTTTTCTGTTAACGTTTTATTAATCTTAAATAAATAAGATTTTGACTCATCAATAAAGGCCTGATCGTCGCGATTAAATTTTGCATGGGTTTGCGGCATATAAAAAGGCACATAGGCGATATGATCCTGTTGCTTGTTCAGGTTGCTGTATTCAATAATGCCCGGTATTTCCATTGCATCATCATTGACGTTCAACCAGAAATTATTGGTAAGTGCTTTTTTTAATTTAAAAATTAAACAGACACAACCAATATTGTTAATTGATGCATATTTCTTTTGATGCTCTTCGGGCAGGTTTTCAATTATTTTTGTCACAAAAGGTAGGGGTACGGTGCTGTAAACTTTATCGTACTCGGTGAATTCACCCTTTATCATTACGCCTTGTACTTTATTATCTTTATGTGCCACTTTGTCTATTGCACTGTTTAAATGAATAGTTACACCTAGCACCTGACATTTTTCTTTTAAAGCATTTAGTAAGGTTGCTGAGCCACCTTCTAAATAACCCATTTGTTCTTCAAAAATACTTTTGCGTGAACGCCCTACTCGTCGAATTCTTGCCCATATCCAGGGCGCTGATAAGTTAGGGGTGTAATCATAGAACTTTTGAGCGAAAAGTTTTTTCCATAGAACATTATAAGTTTTTTCGCCTTCGGCTTTTTTAAGCCAGCTTACCGCATCAATACCTTCGAGTGCTTGCCAGTTTTTTCGTTTGGTTGACAAAAACATATGTGCGCCATAACGAATTTTGGAAATAAAAGATAACTTTGGAAATTTTAATAAGGCTAACGGGTTACCCCATTCGTATAACTGACCGTCATAAAAGTAGCCCATTTTAGTTGCATGCCACTTTAATGCCGATTCAATATCTAATTCTTTTAACAAGGTAAATAAATCGAAGTCTTCTTTACAGATAAAATGATAATAGCGCTCAATACTCAAGCCGTTAAAATCAAAATGGGCTGACATGCCACCAAGACGATCATCAGCCTCATAAAGATCAACTTTTTCGCCATTAAGCGCAAGTTGATAAGCACAAGCAAGCCCCATTGGGCCGCCACCAATTACGGCAGAATTTTTCATTGTGATAATACAACCTTTGCGGAATGCAAAAAAAACTAGTTTAAACCACCAATAATAATTTCAGTCTCATTAATGTCACCATCTTCTGAAATACGAATTGCGGTAGAACCGGGTACTTTGTATAAAACATACGCCGACATCATAACAATCAATTGTTTATTCTCAGTTTCGATTGCCGTTAGGATTTTATCACCAACGACCTGGCAGCGCTGTTCTGAATTTAAGTTATCGACCCATTTTTGGCTCATTTGCCATCCTTGATCCATGTCTTTATCCATTTTTTTAAAAAACTCTTGCGCCTCTGTTAACATCATATCTGGCACATTGACCGGTATTGTTGTTCCGCTCACTAAAACGTTTAAAAGCATGAATACACCTTGGAATTAATAGGTTTAAATATTTGAAATGTAGAGTGATTATACCGCATACTACACTCTGTTGCGATTACAGATTGAATATTACTATGTTATTAAAAATTTTATCCTTATTACCTGCTGAGCGCTTACAAACTGTTACCTCTCTCTTAAAAGATGCTCCGTTTGTCAATGGCACCTTATCGGCTGGCAGCGCAGCCAAACGGGTAAAAAATAATGAAGAAGTAGCCATGAATGCAAGCCAGATGAGCCAGCTCAATAATATCGTCATGGCCAGCCTGGTCGCAAATCCGCAATTCAAAAGTGCGGCTCTACCACATCGAGTTGCAGCCCCTTTTTATGCTCGCTATATAGATGGTATGGAATACGGTGATCATGTAGATGATCCTATTATGGGGGGGACTGATCGTTATCGTTCCGATATATCCATCACCGTTTTTTTATCTGAACCAGAAAATTATGATGGTGGTGAGCTTGTTATCAATACAAGTTTTGGAGAACAACAAGTTAAATTAAAAGCTGGGGATGCCGTAATGTACCCATCATCCAGTTTACACCATGTTAAACCGGTTACTCGCGGCGAGCGATTGGTCGCTGTTACCTGGGTACAAAGCATGGTGCGTAGTGCTGAACAAAGAGAACTGCTCTATCAGCTTAATACGGCAAGAGAAACTCTACTTCAAACCAAACCTGAAGCCGAGACAAGTAAGACAGTTGATATATGCTATGCAAATTTAGTGCGCATCTGGTCTGAGTTGTAAGGAACAAAAGATACAAATTTGCATGCAACAAACTTGTTTGCTTAAGCGCATTTTGTTTTGCTAACAACTGCGCCACTATTTCCGATAATGCTTTATGTGCATACATCGTTCCCCTTGGTTCTATTTCTTTTTTCCTTATGCCCGCTATGGTTTATTAATATCCAGACGCTTTAATAAACGATAAAAATTGCTCCTGTCCAAGCCCAGTATCCGTGCTGTGGCGGACAGATTATTATTCTGGAGTAATAGTCGCTCCAGAATAACTGCTCTCTGGAATTGTTCCGTGGCTAATTTCAGACTGAGTTCCGGCTTGTTGGAAAACGTCGCAGGTTCACTGTTTAACGTTGGCTCTGTTGAGCTGGTGTCGTCGATAATGTCCAGATAAGTCTCTGTGATTGTAATGATACGTGAATTCCTCTCCTGCTCTGCAATGGCTTTCAATGCTGCCCGACTCAAGACATGTTCCAGCTCTCGCACGTTCCCCGGCCAAGTGTAGTTTAACAGTGCCTGTTTGGCATCTGCTGATAACCGCAGACCTTTTACGTTGAAACGGCGCTGATTGTTATTCAGTATAAAACCTGCAAGCAGTAAAATGTCTTTCGCTCTTTCACGTAACGGTGGTACATAAATTGGATATACGGACAAACGATGGTAGAGATCGGCTCTAAAGTCTCCCTTCAGAACTCCATTTTTCAGATCCCGATTGGTCGCAGCAATGATACGTGCATCAACCTGGATATGTTTGTCACTGCCCACTCTTTGAATTTCACCACATTGTATGGCTCGTAATAATTTGGCCTGCACTGCAAGGGGTAATTCCCCGACCTCATCAAGAAATAAGGTGCCATTATCGGCAATTTCAAACTTTCCGGCTCGATCAGCAATTGCACCTGTGAAAGCGCCTTTGACATGTCCAAACAATTCACTTTCGGCAATGTTCTCTGGTAAAGCAGCACAATTGACATAAACCAGTGCTTCTTCCGCCCGTGTAGAAGAACGATGGATCTGGCGTGCTACTAACTCTTTGCCAACCCCGGTTTCTCCCAGCACCAGGACGGTCAGTGGTGAATGCGCCACAATTCCGATCTCTTCTTTCAAACGATGCATAACCGAGCTTTTGCCGATCATCTCAACATGGCTGCTGTCTTCTAACAGTGCTTGTGTAACCTGATGTTGTTTATCAACCCGTGCTTGGAGGCCATCAATGCGCTTTGCGGCCTTAACCGTCGCCTCGGTCAAACTGATAAAGGTTCGAAATTCAATGGGATTGATATTATCGAATGAAGCCGGGTTTAATGAATCCAGAGTAAGCACCCCCCAAGGCTGTTCATCAATATAGAGCGAGGCTCCCATGCAATCATGCACATGTAAATGCTGATCCTCGGTATCGACTAAGCCATCATAGGGATCGGGTAAATCGGAATCAGCAGCAAACCGCACCGGCTCCCGTGAATGTAGCAGGCACGCAAGCCGCGGATGCTCCTCCACCACAAAGCGGCGTCCCATCGTATCGTCACTCAAGCCATCGGTTGCCAAGGGCATGAGCGTATGTCCTTCCAGTTGCAACAAGGCCGCAGCATCACAGGGAAAGATCCGCTGCATCGCGCTCAATAAATTCTGGTAGCGCCGTTCGGCAGGCAACTCCCGGGACAGGTCCTCTACAATCGAGGTCAAGCTTTCAAAAAATACTGATGTTGTCATATTAACTCCGATGATGTCATTCATACATCATAACAAATGTTGTCTTATCAACAACTATTATAATTTTAATCATTAATTACAACAAGTTATGTTGTGGCACACATCTTGATATAGCTAAGCTGAATGTTACAACAAAACAGGAGTAAGCAATGGCTGAACAATTCACCAAGAGTATGGCCAGAAATATTTATTACGGGGGTGGGTTCTTTTTCTTCCTGCTGTTGATTGGCCTTACTGTCGACACAATGCTGGAGCTGCCCAAACGAGATCACCGAGAAAACATCACTGCCGCGGTTGTACAGGGCAAAAAACACTGGGAAGACAACAACTGTATCGGCTGCCACAGCCTGATGGGGGAAGGCGCTTATTTTGCCCCTGAACTTGGCAATGTTTTCGAACGACGCGGCGGCGGTGATGAAGAAACCTTTAAACAGTTTTTGAAAAGCTGGATGGGGGCACAACCGCTGCCCATACCCGGTCGGCGCAAGATGCCGCAGTTTCACCTTACAGAACAAGAAATCAATGAACTGGCCGAATTTTTGATCTGGACATCACGCATCAACAACAACGACTGGCCACCCAATATCGAAGGTTAAGAAGAAGGAATACATTATGAAATACACATCTCAACAAGTCGCTAAACCTTACTTTGTGTTTGCACTTATGCTGTTCGTCGGCCAAATCTTGTTTGGCCTGGTGATGGGTGCGCAATACATCTCAGGTGATTTTCTGTTCCCCACTATCCCGTTCAATGTTGCTCGCATGGTGCACACCAACCTGCTGATTGTCTGGTTGTTATTCGGTTTTATGGGCGCGGCCTATTATCTGGTGCCAGAAGAATCTGGCACAGAACTACACAGCCCGTTACTGGCACACATCAGCTTCTGGGTTTTTGCTGTTGCCGGTGTGATGACCATACTGGGCTACCTGCTGGTTCCATATTCTGAACTGGCAGAAATTACTTACAATGATTTGCTTCCCACCATGGGACGAGAGTTTCTAGAGCAACCGACGATAACCAAGATTGGTATCGTTATCGTCTGTCTGGCCTTTGTCTATAACATTGGCATGACCATTCTCAAAGGTCGCAAAACCGTTATTAACATGGTGTTGATTACCGGACTGATTGGACTGGCTGTTTTCTTTCTGTTTTCGTTTTATAACCCAAGTAATCTAGTACTGGATAAATACTTCTGGTGGTGGGTGGTTCACTTATGGGTCGAAGGTGTCTGGGAATTGATACTCGGTGCCATTCTTGCCTTTGTATTAATCAAGGTTACTGGCGTGGATCGGGAAGTTATCGAAAAATGGCTCTATGTGGTTATTGCCCTGGCGCTGATTTCCGGACTGATCGGTATGGGCCATCACTATTACTGGATTGGACCGGGTAGATATTGGTTGTGGATGGGTTCCATCTTCTCTGCTCTGGAACCTGTGCCGTTCTTCATGATGGTGCTGTTTGCCTTCAAGGTCGTCAAACAACGTCGCCATGAGCCCAAAAATCAAGTCGCTACCTTATGGGCATTGGGCACCTCGGTAATGGCTTTTCTCGGTGCAGGTATATGGGGCTTTATCCATACCCTAGCGCCGGTGAACTATTACACCCACGGCAGCCAGCTCACCGCGGCCCACGGCCATCTCGCCTTCTTCGGTGCCTACGCCATGATCGTGATGACTATTATCTCCTATGCGATGCCCATTATGCGCGGCCGACCTCAGGGCAATCCGCCCTCTGCGCAACGCTTGGAAAAATTTGCTTTTTGGACCATGTGTATCAGCATGATTGGCATTACCCTGGCCTTGACGGCAGCCGGTGCAGGACAAATCGCCTTGCAACGTCTGCCTGAAACAGGCAAGGCTCTGAGCTTTATGGCTACGCAGGAAAAATTGATCCCGTTCTACTGGGTGCGTGAAGCCTTTGGTCTGATCTTCCTTGTCGGCCTGGTTGCCTACCTGGCCAGCTTTTTCGTTGGCAAAACCGACAAACTGGCAAGTGCCTGAAAATAATTCCCCCTTGCCAACAGGCAGGGGGAAATTTAATCAAAGATACTTAGGAATAAAATGGAAGAGTTAATCGGTAAAGTCTGGCATCGATGGGTTACCCAATATGCAATAGAAGCGCATACATCGGCACAGATAAATTTATCGGAACTAAAGCAACAACTAACACTGTTTTATCGTGGCGTCGGTGGTAATGCAGGTAAAACGATCGTAGCGGTGCAGCCGCGCCACATCAACAGTACGCGGCGGTTCATCCAACGTATTGCCGGAAGCAACCAAAAGCACAGTGTCAGTTGGCAGGATGAGGAAACCGTCAATCTACCGGCTTACATAAACTATTTTCCTGACAGTGACCTGAACAAGGCGCTCTATTTCTGGTTAACCGCCCTGGCTGCAAAACTTCCGATGGTTCAACACTGGTTTGCAGACAATCAGCGTGCCTGTGCAGAGTTATTGCAGCAGCGGCCCGGTTTACAAAAAGTATATCGACAACTGGTGCAGGCATCGATTAATAAACGGCTGCCCCTGCATGGTACTCAAGGTAATGAAATATTACGTGAACAGGCTATTCACAAGGCGCTGGTTAATCCTGGTAGTGTGACTCACTTGCCTCAGGCAAAGGGCGAGCCGCAACCCGTCTGGCTGTGGTTATACCCGGCACCAATGCGAGCCGTATCGGTCAAGGCAGAGGATGAATCCGTTCAAGCTGCTCGTGCGCAAACCAGTAAAAGCAAGTTGCTTGATACCAGAAAACAAGCTACTCGGATCGATGACAGCAAACAAACCGATGGCTTACTCATATTTCAGGCCGAAAGCCTCTTTAGTTGGTCTGAACAGGTGGATCTGGATCGTTGCCAGGAAGAAGACTTGGATGATGATCTGCAAAAAGCAGTTGAAGATCTGGACATCGTCACACTTTCCCGCCAACGCCGTGCGGGTTCAGCAAAAATTAAATTTGATCTTGATTTACCCGCGCCCCAGAACGATGACTTACCGCTGGGTGATGGGATCTTGCTGCCTGAGTGGGATTTTCGTAAATCCAGTCTCGTTAAAGATTACTGTTTAGTGCAACCCATGTTGGCCGATCAAGCGGCACCCATGCCCGTGCCTGAACACCTGAAGTCCATTGCAAGCAGACTAAAGCGACATTTTTGTTTGCTGCAATCACAGCGTAGTTGGCATAAACATCAATCATTTGGTGAGGAAATCGATATGGATGCCTGGTTGAAAATAGTAACGCAACCTGTGCAAGACATAAATCGACAGGACTATTATCGTTCCAGGCTGACTCGTCAACGTGACGTTGCATGTCTTCTACTGGCAGACCTCTCTATGTCGACCGATGCGATGATTACCGCAGAACAATCTATTATCGATGTCATTAAAGACACACTGCTGTTGTTTGCCGAAGCGTTGAATGATGCAGGTGATCCGTTTGGTATTTATGGCTTTTCATCCGTGAAAAATACCCAGCTACGCTATCACATCCTAAAAAATTTCACCGAGCCCTATAACGATTTCACTCGGGGGCGGATCATGGCGACTAGGCCGGGCTTTTATACTCGCATGGGTGCAGCCATTCGGCAGTCGACTGAGATTTTGAATCTTCAGCAGGCAAAACAACGATTACTGATGGTGGTCTCAGACGGCAAACCTAATGATATCGATCAATACGAAGGCCGATATGGTATTGAAGATACCCGACATGCAGTCCTCGAAGCAAAACGACAGGGACTACAACCATTCTGTGTCACGATTGATAGCCAGGCCAACAACTACCTGCCTTATTTATTTGGTCATAAGGGTTATATCATCGTTAACGATGTAGACCAACTTCCACAAATACTACCCCGTTTGTATCTTAAACTCACCACTGCGACTAGCTAACCGATAAACAGGAGACTGCTAATGCAAACAAATAACTACTATCTGCCACATGACCAGGAAGTCAATATTTTTAGCCTGGCGGCACAAAAACAACTTCCTGTGCTCATCAAAGGCCCAACCGGTTGTGGCAAAACCCGCTTTGTTGAATATATGGCAGAAAAGCTTAATCGCCCCGTTCACACCATCGCCTGTCATGATGATTTGACTGCGACGGATCTTGTGGGACGTTATCTCATTGGTTCCGAAGGCACCTATTGGCAGGATGGCCCACTAACACGTGCTGTCAAAGAAGGCGGTATCTGTTATCTGGACGAGGTGGTTGAAGCCCGCAAGGATACCACAGTGGTATTACACCCCCTCTCAGACCACCGCCGCGTGCTGTCAATTACTCAAACCGGCGAGACCATTAAAGCACATGATGATTTTATGCTGGTTATCTCTTATAACCCCGGATATCAAAATGTACTCAAAGGCCTGAAGCCAAGTACACGCCAACGCTTTGTAGCTATGCGCTTTGACTATCAGGCACCGGATAAAGAGGTAGTGATTATTTGTCAGGAAACCGGTATACAAAAACAGACTGCACAACAACTCGTTGCTCTCGCCAATGATCTGCGCCGTTTGAAGGACCACGATATCGAGGAAGCCGCCTCAACACGATTACTTATCTACGCCGCAATGATGATTCATGCTGGCATGCCAATAAAAGATGCCTGCATTGCTTGTCTGGCCGAACCTGTATCTGATGATACGGAAACCCTGGCTGTTATCGAAAAGTTAATTGACTCTTACTTCTCATCCTGAATACGGACTACACTATGTTGACTTCTCTGGCACAAACACTACCTCGATTTGGTTTTAAGCGTTCGGAATCAAAAAACCAAACAGTGGCTAACAAAACACCCGGCAATATTGCCGTGTGGCTCCTTATCTATGCTGAATTGTCAGAATTTGCGCTATTTTTTATTATTTTCCTAATCGCAAAAGTTCACCATCCTGATATCTTTTCGGCGGGGCCAGCCAGACTCAACACCATGGCTGGAATGCTAAACACAATAGTCCTTGTCACTAGCAGTTACTTTATTACCAAAGCGGTCACGGCTATCAAATTGGGAGATAAAAAAACCTGCCTGAAATGGTTGTATCTGACTCTTTTGGCCGGTGCAACCTATTGCGGAATTAAAGGCTGGGAATATGTTTGGAACGACACCGTTGGTATTCACAGCAGAACCAACTTATTTTATTCGTTTTACTATTACCTCACTTTCAATCACCTGCTGCATGTATTGATTGGCATGACGACTATTTTTTGGGTGACATTGCGTACTCACTTTAATACCTATTCAGCCAGTGAGTATGAAGGATTGGAGAGTGCAGCCTTCTATTGGCATATGATCGATCTAGCCTGGATTATTATTTTTCCGTTAGTTTATGTACTCCGATAATACTGAATCGAGGTAAATCTTGTCTACAAGAAAAACAATCAACATAACCTGGATAACCTTGGTGGTATTGACACTGATAAGTGCCTCCATCGCAGAATTTTCTGATTTTACCAGTACTACTGCTATCTTCATCGGCATCGTCACTATTTACAAGGGCTGGCTGGTCATCAACAATTTGATGGACTTACGCTTTGCTGTGTGCAGACTCCGCTGTATGATGCTGGGTTATTTTTTGATTGTCGTGCCGATAATATTAATCGCTATTTTTTTCTCGGAAGAAGTTCGACAACTGACCACGCTTTAAATTATTTACCCCAACCACATTGGCACTATGATGGCAGCATAAGTATCAGCAAATAAAAAAACTGGCTTTGGGTTTGGTGTTAATCAGGTAGAAAAATATCAGAAAACATTATAAGTCTTCGTAAAAAAATCAACGAAGACTAAATAAGCCAGTAAAGAAAGAAACTGGCTTTGAGTTTGGTGTTAATCGGGTAGAAAAACATCAGAAAACACTATAAGTCTTCGTAAAAAAATCAACGAAGACTAAATAAGTGCCAGTAAGGAAAGAAACTGGTTTTGAGTTTGGTGTTAATCGGGTAGAAAAACATCAGAAAACACTATAAGTCTTCGTAAAAAAATCAACGAAGACTAAATAAGTGCCAGTAAAGAAAGAAACTGGTTTTGAGTTTGGTGTTAATCGGGTAGAAAAACATCATAAGTGCCAGTAAGAAAAGAAACTGGCACTAAAAAAGGCCACATCATTTCTGATGTGGCCTTTTTTGAATCAGTTCGAGTAACGTTTAGAAGAAACGTGTTGAACCTTTTTCTTCATGAGCCATAGCGTTTAATTTAGCCGCTAACTCATCATATTTTGCAACGTATCCGAACAAAACGTGACCTTCTTGACCTACGTAGTAGTCTTTCATATCAATGCCATGCTCTTGTTCAAAGGCAATGAATGTTTTTTGCATTTCTAGCATTTCTTCAATAAGTTTAGTTTTATCGCTCATTGTTATAACCTCAGTTTAAAGGGCTAACCCTTTATTTTGGTGAATTAAATTCGTTTAAAATCGTGACGCAAATTTAGCAGCCAGACAACCCACATTCTATATCTCTGATGGGTTACAGGCCGGCTAAATTATTGATTAATACCCGCCTTTACGCGTACTTTGGGGCATTCCGCCAATTTTACGACCTTGTTTTGAAGGCATACCAGGGAACAATTGATACATGTATTTAGAGTTAATTTTCTTACCCCATTTTTTACCCATATCTTTGGTGATACCACGCTCATTTGGCTCAGTACCAGGGTTTTCCGCATGTTCACTACGTAAATAACGAACCACATCCCAATGTTCATCGGTCATTTCAAGTTCTTCTTGCTCAGCTATTTTAGCACCAAGTGCTTCAGTCCACTCGTTATAATCAACTAAATAACCGTTTTCTGTTACTTCTACTGACTTACCATCTGCTTCAAGTGTTGGCATATTATTTCTCCACTAAACCAAATATTAAAAATTAATCAAGATATAAACTATCTCGCTCTAAAATTTGGCGCTATTTAAACAAATTTTGGCGCTTGAGCCAAGCCTCTCTATGGGGATAGTTTAGTGCCCGTTTCTCGTCCTTTACGGGCACTTATTTAGTCTTCGTTGATTTTTTTACGAAGACTTATGGTGTTTTCTGATGTTTTCTGATGTTTATTGATGTTTTTCAACCAGTATCCCAAAAAAAACACTCGCCCAGAGTTTTTCGTATATTAACCTGAACCCAGGATATGGAAGAATACTGCTAAAACCGATGTAAAGAGTAGGATAGGAATAGGGGACGGGCTCACTAAAGACCGTCTGCCGCATGGACGCGGCAGTCGAGCTTGCCAGGGAAGGCGTGTTTTGCGTGTCTTTAGTGAGCCCGTCCCCTATTCCTGTCCGGTAGTCACCCACGGAATTTCTTATCCTAGATTCATCCGTATCCCGGTTCAGGTTAAGTAAAATAACCAACAAAGCCTAGTCTGGATTAACCGGATCAATGCCTTTTTGTGGTAAAAACAAGCCACAACCTAGTTTACGCCCTGTTCCGATGCCATTTTCCTGAATTTTAACCGATTCAGATTTTTCCAGATCGGCAACCATTAAACCGCGAGTAATCAGTTTTTTATCCGGCAACTGTATATAGCGCTCCCGACCACACATCATTTTTTTGATTTTAATGCCCAATGCCTGCAACTGCTCTACACAAGCTTGCATAAATTCGTTTTCAGATTGGGCGATTCCCTGCTCATCCATATCCACCACAACATGGCGTGCGAAAACAATGCCCATATCGCTCAATTTTCGTACCGTCGAATCACCAATACTGAGCGTATAATCACCCAATACTAGCGTTTGGCCGGTTAAGGCCTGAATATCCTGCAAACGTGTGTTTGGAATGCGAATAGTCAGCTTCTGGCGTCTTGATAGGTGAAGCAATTCATTGTTGGTATTTTCCGGACGTAACCAGCCATTACCCGACTCGGCACCAAAAACATGGTGAATTCCCATTTGCTGTTCTTCTTTCACCCAGGGCAACACCGTTTCAATCGCCTGCGCTAAGACATGCGCATTATCGAGTGGAATCGTTTTTCCCTTGACGGTAAACATCACGTCAACAATATTATCTGGAATAACAAATTCTTCTTTGTTTTCGTTTTCTTCTGACCAGTACATAAAAATCCTGAATTAAATATGAGTTAAGTTAGCGCGCGGAAGTAAATCGTGCTTCCAGTTGCTGCTCCCAATTGTCTGGCGTATCGGGAAATGGCGGTTTAACATCCATCTGAAAAAACATTTCGCCCGATTTAGCAACAGACTCAACAGCCTCAACCAGAGCAGCGTATGAATCCACACCATTTCCAATTAATAAATCACTTAACATTAACATTGTAATACCTTGTTTTATATTGATTATTTACTTAATACAAGCACGATCATAATATCGAGCTCGATAAATTAGACGCTTACTTTGCGGGCTATCATTTTCTTCAAAAGCGCTTCGATTATGCAAAACATTATTACAAAGAACGCCCTGCCCTGGCTGCAATTTATGCGTATAAATAAAATCAGACCCACTTTGTAAAAATTGTGTAATTTCATCCAAAGCTTCGTTCAGCAGCGGATTATCGTCCCACTGAATACTGCGCGTTCTCGCGGTATAGCGTAAATGGAGGCTCTTACTGTGATTATCAAGACTAAAAACAGGCCCTGTTTGCGATGGGCGTTTAGCCCCGGCTTCTTCATTTGCCGGAATCGTCAACGCATTTTTAGCCATTAAGGCTCTAATCCACTCAGGATTTTTATCTCGCAAATGAATATAGAGAATATCTGAATCAAGGTACTGGTTTTCACCACCGATAGGCGCGTTATTAGCACAATGCAGTAGCATACCCCGAATGGTATTTTCCGGCTTATTGTAATAACCATCCGTATGCCAACTAATTTTGCGTGTAGTATAAGGTATATAACTCGCGTGACGACCAGAAGCCACTGTCTGTAATGACGAAATACTGTCTTTATCCGCACAAATATTGGTATCCAGGCGTTTATAGCCAAATTGGGCCGCAAATTCTCGAATACTTGATTTGTCGGCTTGCGAGGGTTGCTCAAGCTGATATAGACACATATTCATTTTTGTCAGGTTCAGCATAACCGACTGCTGCTCAGCACTTGTGAGTACGGCTATATCCTTTATATTCACTAACAAATTGCGACTATTTATAGGGTACGCTTTTAACTTTTGCTCGCGCCAACGCAAGTAAGCTTGTTGATTGCTTAAATCAAAAGCATTTAAAGCGCTCTGAAATGGTTTTTTCGCGACTGACACTTGATTTTAACTCCTAAATTCGTACAATACGCACAAATTTTCTATGTGTATTAATCAGTATTGCGCCGAGTATACTTCGAAAGTATATCTAACAAGCACTCAATTCATTTGCTGATTGCGTACTGAATAATATTGGCTAGACTGCTACACAATTTCTTCGGACTTTTTCAAAGCCGTAAGAAATTTTTATACACGTATATAAATGACATAATTAAAGCACAATGACTGTTTCAACACATATACCCAACGTGAAACAGCTGTAACCTACTGTTTTAAAAGTGGAGTTTATGATTTTCAAACGATATGTAACGAATTTAGGGTTAGAGGATATAGAAGCACCTACCTCTTTTGGGATAGGTGGTATCCTCGTATTCACCCCATCAGGTGGGTTTTCGAGGTGCTCATCAAAGCCTAAACTTCGTCGCAAATATAGGTAGCTGTAAATGTATTTTTCTACAGCATTAACCTAAACTGAAGAATTTTAAGAATTTTAATTTAGTAGTGTAGCTAACAGGTAATGCCACAAGGAGAAAACCATGGCTAAAAGTCAATACCCAACACCCATGCTCGACGAGCTAGAGAAAGGTCCCTGGCCTTCTTTTATTTCTGGCTTTAAACGTTTGCGTGATGATCACCCAAGCGAAAAAATCAACAAAGTTGCTAACTCCTTATTAGGTCAGTTAGAACATTCATACGAAACACGTAAAGGCTACTGGAAAGGTGGTACTGTTTCTGTATTCGGTTATGGTGGCGGTATTATCCCTCGTTTCTCTGAAGTTGGCGAAGCCTTCCCAGAATCAAAAGAATTTCATACATTGCGCGTACAACCTACTCCAGGTAACTACTACACATCAGCTATGTTAAACCAACTGGCAGACAGCTGGGAAAAATACGGTTCAGGCCTTGTTACTTTCCACGGTCAAACCGGTAACATCATGTTCATCGGTGCAGACACTGATAACATTCAGCACTTCTTTGATGAAATCAATGAATACGGTTGGGATTTAGGTGGTGCAGGCCCATGTGTACGGACGGCTATGTCATGTGTTGGTGCGGCTCGTTGCGAAATGTCTTGCACAAACGAACACGCTGTACAACGTTACTTAGTTAACGAATTTGTTGATGACGTTCATCGTCCAGCACTTCCTTACAAATTTAAATTCAAAATCTCTGGTTGCCCTAATGATTGCCAAAATGCAATTGAGCGTGCTGACTTTGCTGTTATCGGCACATGGCGTGACGATATTAAAGTTAACGCTGCTGAAGTTAAAAACTACTTAGGTACTAAAGGTGAGCAATACTTAATGGATAACGTTATTACACGTTGCCCATCTTCTTGCATGACTTTAAAAGACGAAGCAATTGAAATCGACAACAGAAACTGCGTACGTTGCATGCATTGCATTAACGTATTACCAAAAGCACTTTCTCCAGGCGATGACAAAGGTATAACCCTGCTTATCGGTGGTAAACGTACTCTTAAAATCGGTGACTTAATGGGTACCGTTATTCTTCCATTCAAAAAACTTGAAACTGAAGAAGATTACGAAAGTCTTGTAGAAATTGCGGGTGACACAATCGATTTCTTTGCGGAAAATGCGCTTGAGCATGAACGTACTGGTGAAATGATTGAGCGTATCGGTCTGGTTAACTTCCTTGAAGGTATCGGTATCGACGTTGATCCCAATATGGTTTCTAGTCCACGCCAATGTTCATATGTACGTATGGACGGCTGGGATGAAGAAGCTGCAGCATGGTTCGACCGTAAAGCAGAACAAGCATAATTGCTTGAACTCTTTTTAACGAATTCTAATTTAATTTTAAAGATTTAGGAGAACTACCATGGCAATGGCAGATATGCGCGAGCCGATTGAATCAGGCTGCCCAGACGGGTTTCAATATATGCACCCAGCAATGCGAAAAAACTTTGGCATGTGGAGCTATCATGAAGATCCACAACCCGGTGTTTTAAAGCATGTTTCTAAAACAGGCGATACTATTTACACCGTTAAAGTAGGTACTCAACGTATCCTTGATTTATTTACACTGCGTAAATTAACTTCAATTGCAGATGAATTTGCAGACGGCTATGTTCGCTTCACTATTCGTTCTAACATTGAATACTACGTTACTGATGAAGCTAAGGTACAACCTTTAATTGCAGCCATCGAGAAAGAAGGCTTTATTGTTGGTGGTACTCGTAACTCAGTTGCAATGATTTCACACACACAAGGTTGGTTACACTGCGATATTCCAGGTACTGACGCATCCGGTGTTGTTAAATCAATGATGGATGAACTTATTGATGAGTTCAAACAATGGAACATGCCTAACCGTGTTCATATCACAACGTCTTGCTGCCAAATTAACTGTGGTGGTCAAGGTGATATTGCAATCAACATTCAACATACCAAGCCACCTAAGATCAGCCATGATTTAGTTGCTAACGTATGTGAACGACCTACTGTTGTAGCACGTTGCCCGGTTGCAGCGATTCGCCCAGCAGTGGTTAACGGCAAACCTTCTTTAGAAGTTGATGAGAAAAAATGTATCTGTTGTGGTGCATGTTTCCCTCCTTGCCCTCCAATGCAAATCAATGATCCAGAGCATTCTAAACTTGCTATCTGGGTTGGTGGTAACCACTCTAATGCTCGAAGCAAACCTTCGTTCCAAAAATTAGTTGCTGCTGGCGTACCAAACAATCCACCACGTTGGCCTGAAGCCACGGGCATTGTTAAACGTATTCTTAAAGAATACAAAGAAGGTGCTAAAGATTGGGAACGTATCAATGACTGGATCGACCGTATCGGTTGGCCACGTTTCTTCGAAGTTACTGGCTTACCATTCACCAAGTATCATATTGATAACTGGCGTGGTGCTCGTAACTCATTAAACGCCTCTACTCATATTCGTTTCTAAGAGAAGGTAGCTAATAATGAAATTTGGTATAAGCGTTCATGAAGGACCTTACACTCATCAAGCCGCTGACACTGCTTACTTTTTTTGTAAAGCAGCGTTAGAGGCGGGTCATGAAATTTTTCGAGTGTTCTTCTATCATGATGGTGTTAACAACGGTACAAACTTCGCCACGCCACCACAAGACGATCGTAACGTGATGAATCGTTGGTCGGAGCTGGCAAAAGAGCACGACATTGATCTTGTTGTCTGTGTTGCAGCAGCACAACGCCGCGGCATTGTCGATGAAGGCGAACAAAAACGTAACGGTAAAGAAGGCAAAAATATTGCTGACGGTTTCCGTATCTCTGGTTTAGGTCAGCTTATCGAAGCAGGTATTGAAGCAGATCGAACTATAGTGTTTGGCGATTAGGAAAGGTATATAAAAAATGGCTATTAAAAAGTTTTTATATGTAAATCGTAAAGCACCTTATGGAACGATTTACGCATGGGAATCAT
>VAPM010597805.1_pt1 | contig 21950 bp, 18 predicted proteins | sample 3395091 | NCBI WGS metagenome assembly VAPM01 (sample SAMN08290445, study PRJNA428436) | hydrothermal vent metagenome | isolation source: Deep-sea hydrothermal vent chimney 3 | place: Pacific Ocean: Juan De Fuca Ridge
GACGCATGCCACGACGTGAAGTACTTTTTTTGCTCTTTTGAACAGCCATTACAATGTTCCTCTTAACTTACTCTTTTGAATCGGATTTAAAATCTGCCAATACCGCAAAAGGATTTTCCCTTTTAGCCGTCGCCTGGCTTGTATTATCTTGTACTTCAACTTGCTCGGCCTGACGGTTAAGCTTAACCGCCGGTTTACACATAGACTCATCGTGCATAGGCACCTGAGGAAGTGCAAGAAGAATTTCATCTTCTATCATGTCATTCAACATCAGCGGTGTTGACTCGATAAGATAGGGTTCATAATCAACCACTAGCTCGTCTATTTGATGTCCATGTTCAACAAAGGCCAAAGCAACCTCCGTATCAAGCTGCCATTTCATTGGCTGCAAACAACGCTGACAACAAAGTGATAATTCGGCAACCAGAGTACCGGTTACGCAGTGCACTTTGCTGCTGTCCACATCAAAATCAAATTGCACTTTAACCACTCCTTCACTGGAAGTGAGCAGTTCGTTTAAGCGTTCAAAACGCGAAATTTCAATTTCACCATAAAGCTGTTGCCTTGCGACAGCTAACCGAATGGGATCAATTTGAACCGGTAAACGCGGGTTAATAGCAGACGAATTTTGATGCTTCGACATAGGGCGCAAATTTTAACGATCTGGGCATCTTCTGTCAAAGTAAATCATTGATTTTTGATGCATAAATCTAAATAATAACCATTTAATATACATGGTTATATGCTTAAATTCAAGCTAATAGCCTACACAATTAACTATTGGGAATTGTTCCCTTAAAAATTAACCACGCTAATACGGCGGGCACAGCAAAAGGCATAAAAAACTAAAAAACGCCGTGGCCACCGCGTTATCCTGGTTATTACATTAAATAACCCACCTGGACTAAAAATTTCCACACTTTTTTGTTTCAATCTGCATAACCAAAATACTACAATGCCAACATGATAAAAAAAGTGCTGATTGCCAACCGGGGTGAAATTGCGGTACGCATTGTGCGTGCCTGTGCAGAAATGGGCATTAAGTCCGTTGCCGTCTATGCCGAAGCAGACCGCTACGCCCTGCACGTCCGTAAGGCCGATGAAGCCTATAGTCTGGGGCCAGATACCGTCACCGGTTACCTGAATGCACACCGTTTAGTCAATTTAGCCATTGAAACCGGTTGTAATGCGCTGCATCCCGGCTATGGTTTTTTGTCTGAAAATCCCGAATTGGCCGAGATCTGTGAGCGCCGCAATATCCTGTTTATTGGTCCTACCAGCGAGGTTGTACGCAATATGGGTGATAAAACCCATGCAAGAAAAACAATGGTAGCGGCCGGCGTTCCGGTCACCCCCGGCAGCAACGGCAATGTTGCCAACATTGAGGAAGCGGTACAGATTTCAGCGGATATTGGCTACCCGGTTATGCTCAAAGCAACCAATGGCGGGGGTGGACGTGGCATTCGCCAGTGCAGCAATGAGGCCGAGTTACGCCAGAATTACCCACGCGTTATTTCCGAGGCTGAAAAAGCCTTTGGCAGCGGTGACGTGTTTATCGAAAAATTCATTAGCGATCCACGCCATATCGAAGTCCAGATCCTCGCTGATAAACACGGCAATGTTATCCACCTCTACGAACGCGATTGCTCCATTCAGCGACGCCACCAAAAATTAATCGAAGTTGCACCCTCCCCCCAGCTTAATTCTGAACAACGTGAATACATAGGCGAACTTGCAGTAAAAGCGGCTACCGCCTGTAACTACACCAATGCCGGCACGGTTGAATTTTTAATGGATGAAAATGATAACTTTTACTTTATGGAAATGAATACCCGCTTACAGGTCGAGCACCCGATCACCGAAGAAATAACCGGTATTGATATTGTGCAGGAGCAAATTCGTATTGCCAGTGGCTTAACCCTGCGCTACCAGCAACAGGATATTTCAATACGCGGCTATGCGATGGAGTTCAGGATTAACGCCGAAGACCCTAAAAATGACTTCCTGCCCAGCTTTGGAAAGATTACCCGCTACTTTGCCACCGGCGGCCCCGGTGTGCGAACCGATGGTGCCATTTATACCGGCTACGAAATTCCACCCTATTATGATTCCATGTGTGCCAAGCTGATTGTCTGGGCACGCGACTGGGACAGCCTGATCGATCGCGGTATTCGCGCTCTGCGGGATATTGGTGTTTATGGTATTAAAACAACCATTCCCTATCACCTTGAAATTTTAAAGTCGCCCAGCTTTCAAACCGGACGCTTTAACACCGGTTACGTTGAACAGCACCCGGAACTGTTAAATTACTCTTTAAAACGTTCCAATAAAGAAGTTGCAACCGCCATTGCAACCGCCATTGCGGCCAGCATGGGTTTATAAATTACGTACGCTAATAAATAAAGCTTAAGGAAACAAGACGGCATGCCTAAAATTTTAATTACCGATACGATACTGCGTGATGCACATCAATCCCTTATCGCAACACGTATGCGCACCGAAGACATGCTGCCCGTTTGCGAGCGTCTCGATAAAATAGGTTACTGGTCACTGGAAGTCTGGGGTGGCGCCACCTTTGATGCCTGTGTGCGTTTTTTAAAAGAAGATCCATGGCAGCGTTTAAAACAGTTAAAAGCAGCTCTGCCCAACACCCCTTTGCAAATGTTATTGCGTGGACAAAATCTTTTAGGCTATCGGCATTACTCTGACGATGTTGTGCAGGCTTTTGTTGCCCGTGCAGCAGATAACGGTATGGATGTATTCCGTATTTTTGATGCACTTAACGACACACGCAACCTTCGCGTTTCGATTGAAGCGGTGAAAAAAGCAGATAAACATGCACAAGGCACTATCTGTTATACCACCAGCCCAGTACATACTGAAAAACAATTTGTAAGCATGGCAAAAGAATTACAATCTATGGGCTGTGACAGTATCGTTATAAAAGATATGGCCGGTTTGCTCACTCCCGAAGCCACTGCAAAATTGGTGTCGGCCCTGGTCGCGGCGGTGAATATCCCAGTCCATTTACATTCCCATGCAACAGCCGGGCTTGCCAGCATGTGCCAGTACAAAGCTATTGAAAACGGTATTAGCGGTATTGATACAGCAATATCATCTTTTTCCGGTGGCACATCTCACCCACCAACAGAAAGTATGGTTGCAGCACTTCGCAATACAAAATACGACACCGAACTCGATTTAACACAATTACAGGATATTGGTTTTTACTTTTACGAAGTGCGAAAAAAATATCACCAGTTTGAAAGTGAATTTACCGGACTGGATACGCGCGTGCAGGTAAACCAGGTTCCCGGTGGGATGATTTCAAACTTGTCCAACCAGCTAAAGGAACAAAATGCATTAAACCGCATGAATGAAGTTCTAAATGAAATACCCGTTGTACGCAAAGAACTAGGCTACCCGCCACTGGTTACACCCACATCACAAATTGTCGGCACGCAGGCGGTAATGAATGTTATTTCGGGTGAACGCTATAAAACCATTACCAATGAAGTAAAACTCTACCTGCAAGGCAAATACGGTAAGGCACCTGGCCCTGTCAGCATACAGGTACAGCATATGGCCATTGGTAATGAAGATGTCATCGACTGTCGACCGGCCGACTTATTAGCCAATGAACTGGAACGCTTACGTGGCGAAATTGGTGAACATGCAAAATCTGAAGAAGATGTTTTAACTTATGCGATGTTTCCGGATATCGGTAAAGAATTTTTAATTCAGCGTAATGCCAATGAACTTGTTCCTGAACCTCTGGAGCCGATTAATTTGGATAACGGCGGCACCCCGGCTGCAACAGAGTTTAATGTAACTTTGCATGGCGAAACCTATCATATCAAGCTCAATGGCACAGGTTATAAAAATCAGCAGCAACGTCCCTACTATATTAGTATTGATGGTGTTCCAGAAGAAATTTTATTACAGCCACTGAATGAAATTAATTTAAACGGTGATGCCCAGGCAAGTTCTGCCATCTCTGATGGGCAACGACCCCGTGCAACCCAACCCGGTCATGTTACCACTTCGATGCCAGCGTCTATTATTGATGTTGTTGTTAATTTAAATGACAAAGTGAAAGCAGGCGATCCCGTCCTCATTACCGAAGCGATGAAAATGGAAACTGAAATACAGGCTCCTATTTCTGGTACAATTACCGCTATTCATGTTTCCAAAGGTGATGCCGTCACGCCGGATGAAGCATTGATTGAAATTGAATAAAACCACAAAACTCAAAATAGATAAAAATTTAAATTTATGCAACTTATACTCGCTTCCACATCACCCTTTCGTAAAGCTATTTTAGAAAAACTCGACCTGCCCTTTGAATGTGTGGCACCGGATACAGACGAAACCCCAAAAAAAGGTGAAACAGCAAAGCAACTAGTTGAAAGACTCGCCGTAGCCAAAGCACAAGCAGTCGCTGAAAATTACAATGATGCACTGGTGATTGGCTCCGACCAGGTGGCCGTTATTGATGATGAAATAATTGGCAAACCCGGTAATTTTAAAAATGCGGTTAAACAACTCAAAGAAGCCAGTGGTAAACGTGTTACCTTTTTAACCGGTTTAAGTCTAGTTAACACAAAAACGGGGAAAGTCCATTCGACGGTTGTTCCTTTTTACGTGGTGTTTCGTTATTTACGTGATTCGCAAATTGAAAATTACTTAAACAAGGAAGAACCGTTTAATTGCGCAGGCAGTTTTAAATCAGAAGGCCTGGGCATATCTCTGTTTGAACGACTTGAGGGCGAGGACCCTAACACACTGATGGGCCTGCCCCTTATACGTTTAATCGCAATGCTTGAAATAGAAGGAATGCCTGTTATTTAATCTGTAAAGCCTTTGCTGTTATGTTAACCGGATTGCCGTCTCTCTTTTAAACTACCTATTGAAAATACGAATCAGGAAAAAATTTACTCGAAACCGATGAACCAAAAGCCACACCTAAGCGGCTAGCAAAACGGTCAAGGAAATTAGGCCGGGGAGTATAATCAACTATATCCTCTGCTTTAATAATTTCCCGCGCAACATAGCTACTGCTTCCCAGTGCATCAACTAATCCTATTTTAATACTTTCTTCTCCAGTCCAGATTAAACCGGAATAAAGTTTGTCGCTTTCTTTTAGTTTGTCACCACGACCTTTACGAACGGTATCGATAAACTGCTGGTGAATATTTTGTAGCAATCCTTTTATATGTTTTACATCTTCTGGGTTTGCTTTTGTAAACGGATCCAGAAAACCTTTATGTTCACCTGCTGTATACAGGCGCCGCTCTATGCCCATTTTTTTCATCGCATCCACAAAACCAAAACCATTCATTAACACACCAATGGAGCCGACCATACTGGCCTTGTCGGCATAAATTTCATCGGCTGCCGCTGCAATATAATAGCCACCGGACGCACAGATATCGACAATCACCGCATATACTTTTTTCTCAGGGTGCTTTTTCTTAAGACGGTAAATTTCATCATTAATATAACCTGCCTGAACCGGGCTGCCGCCAGGGCTGTTAATTCGCAAGATAACACCTTTTACTTTTTCTTCTTTAAAGGCTTCACGCAAGCCGGTAATAATCGTGTCTGCATTGGCCTCTGACTCACTTGAAATGACGCCTTTAATCTCGATAATGGCGGTATGATCCTTGCTCGATTTCGAAGCATCAATCGAACTGGCTGGCAGGTAAATTATAAATAATAAAATAAAAAAATAGGCGGCCATCAGTCCTTTAAAAAAAGTACCCCAGCGGCGTGCCCGACGCTGCTCAACAAGAGTTGCAAAGGCTAACTTTGAAAGTACTTCCTGATCTGAATTATTTTGCTCACTCATTTTGTTATTTCCTGTTTAACTGTATTATTGATATTGATTATCAACCCAGTGGTAAAGTTCTTTAATATCCGGGTAAATTTTGATTGGCTCACACTCTTGCAAACGACTTGTTTCATGAACACCATGCGCAATGCCAATAGAATCACAGCCTGCATTACGTGCCATATTCAGGTCATACTCGGTGTCACCAATCATAATCGTTTCATTTGCTTCGACACCCACAAAGTCCATTATTTCATTCAACATTTGCGGGTTCGGTTTGGAAAAAGTTTCATCAGCACAGCGGGTCACATGAAAATACGGTTCCAGACCTGTTTCGCTTAATACTTTATCCAGCCCCTTCCGGCCTTTGCCCGTTGCAACTGCTACAAAATAAGACTTTTCATTTAATAATTCAAGCAGTAACTCAACATGGCTAAACAAGGGCGATGCTTCACTGTTGTCATCTAAAAAATATACACGATATTGCTCAACAAACTTTTCATATAATTCTTCTTTGCCCGGATACAACATCGTTAATGCTTCTTTAAAACCCAGGCCAATAATATTTCGAACTTGCTCGTCAGTCCGACTGTCAAAGTCCATATCCCGAATGGCTGCATGCATGCAGCTAACAATTTTCGCTTCGGAATCCATTAAGGTTCCGTCCCAGTCAAAAACAAAACATTTATATTTCATGAATATTGAATATCAAGGTTGGTTAGTACGGCTTGTAACTCGTTATCTAAAGGTGAAATTAACTGTAATTTTTTTCCATCTATCGTTTTCATTGATAATTTTTCTGCATGTAAAAACATGCGTTTTAAACCGTGACTTTTCATCTGCCGGTTAAACTCGTCATCACCGTATTTTTCGTCTCCTGCAACAGGATGCCCTAAACTTTGTGCATGTACGCGGATCTGGTGGGTTCGCCCGGTTTTAATCACCACTTCATATAAACTGGCCATTTTTCGTGAAGCAAGTACATTAAAATCACTGATAGCCTGTTTGCCATTCGGGTTTACACGCACAATTCTTTCACCCGAGGGTAAGGTACTTTTTTGCAAAGCAAGTTCCATATGGTAGCTTTTATTTTTTACATTACCTTTAACCAGTGCGAGGTATTTTTTCTGCATCTTATGCTGACGAAACAGGTCTTGCAAATAACGTAACGCCGAACGTTTTTTGGCTATCAGCAAACAACCTGAAGTATCTTTGTCCAGGCGATGAACCAGCTCAAGGAATCGGGCATCCGGTCTGGCCAAACGTAATAATTCTATAATACCTGCTTTAACACCACTGCCACCATGCACCGCAAAGCCCGTTGGTTTATTCAAGGCCAGAAAGTCGTCATCTTCATAAATCACAGCCGCTTCTAATAAATCCGTAATATACTTACTGGTTGTAATGGTATTACGCTGTGCAACCCGAACAGGCGGAATACGAATTTCATCACCCGCCTGAATCTTGTAATGCACCTTAATTCGGCCTTTATTCACCCGAACTTCACCTTTTCGGACTATTTGGTAAACCTTGCTCCTTGGCACTCCTTTTAATAGGGTCAATAAAAAGTTGTCTATTCGCTGTCCAGCCTGATCCTCCTCAATCTGAATAAAACGAACGACTGGCAGCTGTACAGAAACACTGGCCTTATCCCCCGCTTTAAGCCGGGCTTTTTGGGATTGGGTTTGAGATTTGGTCGAATTTGCCATATGGGTCTAACTTTGGGGCCGATAGCCTATTTTAACAGTATTTTAAGTGATTGATGCTAATCAATAACACTGCTACACTGAAAAATAGCGAGATGTCGTATTTCCTTAATCTAGCGTGCATTATTATCAAAGAATTTCTTTGCGGCTAGCATAACATTAAATTGTTATTTCAATTATTTCGATATCCGCCAAATTACGATTCATTTGCTAAATATCCAGGTAGTTAAAGCAAGTGATAGAGGCTGTCTGAAATGCCCTTAATAAAGGATTCAGACTTTAAAATTAAATTATTCGCACTCCCCGGGCCATTTGCTGATATTCCAAAATGACGCGTGGGTTTTAATACTACTAAAAGCATTTAAACAGGCTAAGTAGTATTTGAGTAACCAACGATGTTGATAACCAGGCTTATCAACCCGTTTGGTCTATAAATGCTGTGGGTTGAGTGCGACAGTAAAAGGTTTTTACAATGAAAAGAATGCTATTTAACGCCACGCAGCCGGAAGAGCTGCGTGTTGCTCTCGTCGATGGTCAACGCTTATATGATCTGGACATCGAAACCACCCACCGGGTACAAAAGAAAGCCAATATCTACAAAGGCCGCATCACGCGTATCGAGCCCAGCCTCGAAGCCGCTTTTGTTGACTATGGTGCCGAACGCCACGGTTTTTTACCGCTAAAAGAAATTTCACGCCAGTACTTTAAAGAAGGCTATGAAATAGGCGGTGGTAAAATCAATATTAAAGAAGCGCTTAACGAAGGCCAGGAAGTTGTTATCCAGATTGGCAAAGAAGAGCGCGGCAATAAAGGCGCGGCCTTAACAACCTTTATCAGTTTAGCCGGTCGCTATTCCGTGTTAATGCCCAATAATCCACGTGCAGGCGGTGTTTCGCGACGTATTGAAGGCAGCGAACGCAGTGAAATACGTGATGTGCTCAATCAACTCGATATCCCACGTGATATGGGTTTAATTATCCGTACCGCCGGTGTCGGTAAAAGCATTGAAGAACTGCAATGGGATCTGGATTATCTGCTTAAGCTCTGGGCATCAATTGACGAAGCGTCCAAAACACGTCCCTCGCCCTTCCTTGTTTACCAGGAAAGTAATTTAATCACACGAGCGATCCGCGATTATTTACGTAACGATATTAACGAAATTATTATTGATGAAGAATCGGTTTACAATAAAGCAAAAGAGTTTATGCAACAGGTTATGCCGCATAATCTCAGTAAAATAAAACTCTATACCGATCCTGTTCCATTATTTACCCGTTACCAGATTGAAAGCCAGATTGAGTCTGCTTTCCAGCGCGAAGTACGTCTCCCTTCCGGTGGTTCTATTGTTATTGACCATACTGAAGCGTTAATTTCGATTGATATTAACTCGTCGCGCTCAACAAAAGGTAGCGACATTGAAGAAACGGCTTTTAATACCAACCTTGAAGCAGCGGATGAGATTGCAAGACAACTTCGCTTGCGTGATTTAGGTGGTCTGGTTGTTATTGATTACATTGATATGTCACCAGCACGTAACCAGCGTGAAGTTGAAAACCGCACACGTGAAGCGATGAAACTGGATCGTGCACGTATTCAAACCGGCAAAATATCACGCTTCGGCTTACTGGAAATGTCACGCCAGCGTTTACGCCCGTCGCTGGGTGAATCCAGCCAGATGGTTTGCCCACGCTGCGAAGGCCACGGCACTATTCGTGGCGTATCGTCTCTTGCTTTATCCATTCTTCGCGTTATCGAAGAAGAAGCGATGAAAGACAACACCACACGCGTTGAAACACAAATGCCAGTCGCCGTTGCAACTTATTTGCTAAATGAGAAACGGGATATTTTAACTGAAATTGAACAACGCCAGAAAGTTAAGATTTTACTTGTTCCAAATGAAAGCATGGAAACACCGCATTACACTATCGAGCGCATCCGCGAAAATGATGATAATCTAGATGATTCGACCCCCAGCTATGAACTGGCCAGTAAACAGGATGCAACAACAGCCCAGCCTGCACAGCAACAGGAAAGAAAACCGATCGAGGAAGCTGCCATAAAGCAAGTGGCACCATCAACACCAAGGCCTGTTAGCAGTGCAAGTGCACCGCAAATTGGTTTTTTCACTAAAATCTGGCTAGCATTGTTTGGCACCGGCGAAAAGAAAAAACGCCCAGCCAATAATCGCAATAGAAATCGTCCGAATAACCAGAACCGTAATGCAAACCGCAACCGTAATACGCAACGTCGTAATACAGGCCAGAATCGTCGGGATAATCAGCGACCTGCAAAAACAAATAAATCAGAGCAACCAGCCAAACAGACAAAGCAAACTAATCAAGATGCGGATGGAAAATCGCAGGCAACAACGCAACCGGGCAAACAGCAAAACAAACAATCGAATAACCCACGTAACCCACGGCGCAGACGCAATAGCTCAAACCAGAATCGTCGCAATGATAATCGCAATACACAAGCGGATAAAACAGAATCGGTGGCGAATACTAACGCTAACGCTGTGAACCCAAATTCAGAGCCACAAACAAAGAGTAACAGCACTGCATCAGAAAATACGCTAGCCCAAACAGCGCAAGCATCAAGCCCTGAAAAACAAACACAAGTTGCAACGAGCCAACCACGCCAAACTTCTCAAAACTCGGGTTCAGCAGCTCAGGCTGCTAACAGCAGCAGTAATACAGCCAACAAAGCGCCTCAAACGGAGACTCGACAACCCCGCAATGAAAATACACAACGCGCTAATACAAAAACACAAGAGGCTGGCAACAAAAAAGATAATACGCCGATAAAGGCGCCACAAACCGACACAGCAAAACCAGACACACAGGCAGTAAAAACAGCAAAGGAAAAAAAACCGGCTTTACAACAGGTAGAAACAACCGCGAAAGTTGAAACCAGAACAGAACCTGTTAAGCAAAAACCGGCAACACCCCACTTAACACCGGTTAAAACAGAAGCAGCAAAACCGGCGCCAGTTGCAAAACCAACAAATGAAACACCGGCAGAAAAAGCCAAGCTTACACAGGTTTTCACTAAACCTTCAGAGGATTAAATAACCTCAGGTTTGCGTAAGGTTCTTAATCTGTAATTAACAAGATTGCCACACTACCGCCCGCAATGACCGCATTTAAGTCATTGCGAGCAGTAGTTAGTAGCCCGGATGAAATGAAATCTGGGAAATAATGCATTAATACTCCCGGATTTCGCTACGCTACATCCATAGGCTACATAATAAAAAGATAAGATTTACAGTTTGCCATGTAGATTTCCTTATCCCTTACTTATTCTGAATATGAGCAATTAAGCCAAGCGATGCCTGTTCCAACATATCAAAAACTTTCTCAAAACCTTTTGTACCGCCATAGTAGGGATCGGGCACTTCATCAAACGAAAGTTCTTCTGCAAAATCTAAAAATAATTTTAACTCAGCCTTTTTACTTGAAGGACACATCTCCTCCAGAATGGCATAATTGTCTTTGTCCATCGCCAGAACATAATCAAACTTATCGAAGTCCGCTACCGTTACCTTACGCCCTTTTAAATCACTCAGGTCAATACCACGTGCTTGCGCTGTTTCCTGCGCACGATGATCAGGTGGCTCCCCAACATGGTAAGCATGCGTCCCAGCCGAGTCCGTAATAAAAAAATCCACCAGATTTTTTTCAGAGACTAAATGGCGGAAAATACCTTCCGCCGTTGGTGAGCGACAGATGTTGCCCATACATACAAATAAAATTGATGTTTTTTTCTTATTTTTCATGTGGTTATACTATATTTAATACTCGAATAAAGTTAAAAAGTGCTGGTAAAAATACCAACAGATTGAAACATAATTATACAGTATTTAAATATAAAAGAAGCAGGCAGGCCCACTGTATTGTTCAACAAATAATTTTAATAACTGTGCTTTCATGAAGGTATAAACTCAATAGGAAAAGTAACAGTAATGGACTCATTACCACTCAAGCCAAAATTAAATTGTTTAACACGCGACACAATACGTCGTTCAAGGTCTGGATTATTCAATTCGCTCACTACAATTTTAACTTTAACAACTTTACCAGATGGTGCGATTGTTATTTGAAGAATAATTTTACCTTTTAGCCCAGGAGCCTGCCGTCGTGCACGATTATATAATGAATACAGCTTACTTTTGTTCTGATCAAAAACAATGGTGACTTGTTCTTCAAGGCGAATATCCGCTCTTGATGTCGTTTGTTTATTTGGTTTACGCACTGAGTTGCTTGCAAGTAAGGATTCCCTGAACGAATTTAGTTCTTTGGACGACAGTTTGGTATGACCACTGACCATTACATATTTACTTCCCTGTACACCACCGCTACCGACCCCGACCCCTTGACTCAATATATCTTTATTAACTACAGCAGCCTTTGTAGCAGCCTTTGATGTTCGACCACTCACCATAGCGCTAACAGCAGAGGTATCCATTAAATCAGCCAGCTCATTGCTTAGCGCAAGCAAACCACTTGACTCAGCCTTCTTGCGTGCCTTTTTCAGTTCTTTGGTTAAAGGTTTATTCTTTCTGGCCTTTGCTGGTGGTTTCTTTTTTATTTTAGGCTTTAATTTTGGCTTGGGTAAAGGCCTGGGTTTTTCCTTTATAACTTCTGGTTTTTTCTTCTCGGTCAGAAATTTCGCAATACGTTCCGGCACAACTGTTTGTGTCTTTCTTGCTTGTTCTGGTACAGGAATTTTTGATACAACAAAACCAACAAGTAGGGTTATTGTTAAAACAATGCTAGCAAAGATATTAAATCGATGATCACGCTTGCTTTGCGGGCTCCACTTGAGCGCCAGACTATTGTATGTAACTGCTGCATTCATTAAACTTAAGTTCCTTAAATACTACCATTATATTCTTTGATATAAACTATCTTGTTAACTTTCGTTATGCTTGGCTTTTTGCATTGCAGCAAAAGCAATATTAGTAAAATTTGCCTGTCGGCAAGTTGATAGGATTTTCCTGAGTAACTCATAGGGTATACCCTCATCACCCATAATGGTCACTGATAATCCAGCTTTCACTTTATTACCTAAGATGCTTGCACTTTTGGCATATTGAAAATCCAGTTCCTTCTTTAAGCCCTCAATCAGAAGACGGTCATCTAAACTATTTAGCTCGTTATTGACAGCTGCAACCTGTCGCCCATCAACAAGAATATCTTTAGTCGTTACCGAGATCACGATTGTTTCTTTTGGTGATTTAGTTGCTATAGATGTTGGTAACTTTATGTCTTTACTATTAGGCAACTGTTGCGAATTACTGGAGTTAACAAGAAGAAAAAACACCAGGATTGTAAAAATATCCATTAACGACACTAAATTAAGTGAAGATTTCTTTCTAAACTTTTCATAGCGCGCTTTCCGGCGCTCAGCAATTGAACTTTTCATCATTTTAAATAACTCACAGTTTGTGATGCCGTAACCACTGTATTAAGAACAGGAGCATCACCAATGGATATATTAGGAAACAGCTCTACCGTTTCAACCGAGGTAAACTGTATAACATCTGCATACCGTACACGGTCCATTACCGCAATAAGGGTCTTGTATTTCACCTTTTTATCCAGCAACAGTGTTATATCTTTTTCATCAGGAAAGCGGGTTTTAATTTCAACCAGAATATCAGTAAATGCTTTCCAGTTTGTTTTATCCTCTGTACGTGCAAAACGTTTTATCACACCTAAATTTGCATCTTGAATATCAAAACTGTTTTCCCTGACAACCAGTTCCAGTTGAAGTTTTATTTTATCCTGTGGTTTGGCTGTTGCATTTACAGGTGGCAAGTTTAATTCAAGCACCGTTAACCTTGAAAAAACAGCCGTTATCAGTAGAAAAGGGATTAAAATCACCATTAAATTAAGAAAGGCGGTGATATCCATTTCGGCTGCATCCTGATTTAATTTTTTGCTGTGTCGTTTCATCATTTAACCACTTGTTGGTCGTCCATCAGGTTTAAACATTTCACGGCCGACATTTCCAGAACCTCAACCAGCTTGGCTGTTTTATTATTTAAATAAGAAGCGGTTAAAATAAGCGGGATGGCAACAATCAAGCCAAATGCCGTTGTGTTCATTGCCACTGAAATACTGGCAGATAACAAATCAGCTTTCTGTGCTGCTTCCGCACCGGCAACGGCTGTAAATGCCTGAATAAGACCGATAATCGTTCCGAGCAAACCCAATAAAGTAGCAACATTTGCAAAAGTCGCAAGGTAATGTGTTCGTTGCTCAAGTTCCGGCATCACCTCCATAATCCCAGCTTCAAAAGCAGATTCGACCAGCTCGCGTTTCGCATTGGAACGCTGGCGTGCAAAACCATAGTTAAGCACAGTTGCTAGTGCAGTTTTGCTTTTATGGGTAAATTGATGTGCACGTTGAAAATCATTTGCTTTTAACATGGGTGTTAATTGAGACCAGATATTTTTTGTCTTTCTAAATGTAGATGACAGGAACAAAAAACGCTCAACAGATATTGCAAAACCAATTGCCATCACCACCAGTATAGGGTACATAAAAGGCCCCCCCGTTTGGAAAAACTCTATAATTTCCATATTTACCTCACTTTAAATTAAACAAACAATTTATCATTAATTTTAACATTTACTTCTCAAGCTCCTGAACAAGAGCTACCTCATCACCAGCGTCATCTTTATCTATGTCAGCTTCATGGTATTTTTCTGAATCCTCTTCAAAATAGACCTGATTATATTCTTCATCCAGACTACGTAAAATAATTCTTCGTTGCAGACGATATTCAGAAAAAGATACTCTATTATTCGAATAATCATCCGATAAATTTCTTAACAGATCTGAAACGTCTAAATCACTCATATTAATTCTGCACTTCCCGCAAAACCCTGAAGCCTGTATATATATCGGCACTTCCAGTTGATGAAACAACGGTATCGAAACGGCAACGCTCCATTGGTGAATTATAGGAACCACCTACAGCCACCAGCTTTCTTCCTTTGTCATAAACCCACTCACGTGCATTACCAATATAATTCACCATTCCCCAGCCATTGGGCTTACCGACTTTCACTCCAAAGAGCTCTTCACCCTTCTCAATGCCTCTGGTTCTTAAATAACAATTTCTGTTAGGGTCAAGAGATCGCCGGCTTGCACTCGCAGCATATAGCCATTCATTTTTTGTTGCCAGACGGTATTTTTTGCGTGTTTTCTTTGATAACCAACGCATAAAATCTTTTACTACAGAAAAAGAAATATTTGTTGCTGGCAAGCTTGTATTTTTTCCATTTATAACACTGCATGCCTCAGAATTACGACAAAACATATTCATCTCTCTAATAGATACTTCATATTTGCCGATTGCAAATGTATCCATATTTCCCTTACCAATCACTACAATTAAGTCAGGACCGGTACCTGCAACACCGTGAAATTTATCTTTACACACAGTACGTTTTCCACGCCCCCCTAAACCCGCAATTGAGGTATTACAGGGATCTCTGGGAGTTATTCGTATTGCAACAATAGCCTTATTACGGTTAAATATCCGTAATGCATATTTTTTATATTCCTGTGCTTTTTCAGGAAATGGTTTACCTAATTCAGTAATACAAGCCGCCAATTTTGATATTATCTTTGGCCTTAGTTTTCTGTATTTTGCATTGTTGTATGATTTTAATTTTTTAACCGCAACATCAATGTTTCGCATATTCAATTTTGACTGACAACGCAACTGTTGATTTACATTGTTAAGTGCAATATTAAATAATTTAACTTCTTTTTTCCTGGTCACCTGAATTTTTGACCTGGCTGACGCCTGTTTTTGTTTTAAAATAAATTGCTTGTTTTTATTTGATTTATATTTCTTAATGGCCATAGCAAGCAATTTTTCTTCAGTTGCTAAAGCGCTACCATCCGGTGAATAGCGAGCAGCATTAACAATAAGCTCTTTCGTACGTTTAAAATTTCCTTTAAGCCGATTATTGCTTATCGCAGCCAGATATTTAGTAAATATTTTTACCTCGATGGCTGCAAACCACTCTTGTATAGATCGGCTTTCAGTTGCCGGTATCCATTTATCAATATTCTTAAGCATGCCTCTGAATAAATTAAATTCAACCCACAGTTGTTCTTCCCAGGCTGGTGAAAAGGCTGGGTTATTCACTAGCCCTGTAATTGTTTTTTTATGGAAGTTAAGTTGTAATTCGTATTCAACCTTGCTTCGAATCTCTGATTCAGACAACCCGGTTGGCACATCACGATTAAATTGCATATAGCCAATAGTAGAAATCAAAATAACCACAAGTAAGGCTATGGGAATAGAATAATTTCTCGTAATAGTTGTTGATATTAAATCCAGAAACTCTTCAACCGAAGCCATTCGATCTTCGCGTTTAAAAGCCAGGCATTGCTTAATCGCTCGCCATTGCCGCTTGCTGATATTATTAATTTTTTCAGGTTCCATACCCTGTTTTTTTGCTTCATCAGCAGGCACTTTATTAAAGGGATGTTTTCCGGTAAATAATTCGTAGGCAATGCAGCCCAGTGCATAGATATCATCACGTGTGTCCGGTTTTTTTCCTTCCAGCATTTCCAAACTGGCATAAGCAGGTGTGAGTGCCCCCAGGTTTCCGGCATCAAATACCGTTCTATCCTCAGGTGCATCATCATGCTTAGTCACTTTCGCAACGGCACGCGCAATACCAAAATCAAATACTTTGGTTATTCCTTTATTGGTAACAAAAATATTCCCCGGTTTAAAATCCGAATGAATAATTTTTTCAGCATGCGCATGGATCAACGCTCGGCACATTGATTTTAATATATTCCATGCGTCATCGGTGGGTAAACCGGTTGATTTATACTGCCGTATTATCTGATCCAGTGGCTTGCCGTCCATGTATTCCATGGTCATAAAAACAACATCACCATCACGGTCAAAATCAAATACATTTACAATATTTGGATGGGCGATACGTTGTGACTTTCTGGATTCGCGTTGTAAGGAGATAAAAGCTTCCGGATGTGCTTTGAACTCTTCACTTAAGACTTTAATTGCAACATAGGGGTCACGGTCTTTTGCTTCGACCTTGAGTAAATCTTTTGCCTTATACACAACCCCCATTCCACCGGAACCAATAATCTTGGCAAGAATAAAACGTTCCTTTAGAACACCATGATGGCCAGCACCATTGTTCTTATAAGAATAACTGTGGTTACTCGCTTTTGCAGGTGATGTGGGTTTTTCGACTGGTTTTCGAGTCGAGGGTTTATATTGGGTTGCATCCTGAACTACCGGTTTAATACGTGTTTGGGGTGCTGTGGCTGGATTATTTTGACGTATTTTAGTTTTTGGCGAAGGACTTTTTGTAGAACCAGTATTGTCCCTGCTTTTATTGGCAGCGGGTCTCTTTATACGTGTCTTATTATCTTCTACTTCACTCATGGTTTCACTCGTTTACTGCGTTAAAACCATTTTATTGCTTGAAATCTTATCGGCTTCGCCACGGGCAATAATCATTGACACATTATCGGCAGCCTTGTTTTCAAGTGCTATTTCCAGTAATTTTTTAGTGCTCGTTTCAATATCTGTAGCATTTAAACATTTGGTCATTTCCAGCAGAGTAACTGAATTGTATAGACCGTCACTGCAGAGCAAAAAAGTATCACCAATTTGCGTGCTAAAAACATTAACGTCAATATAAACATCATCACATGCGCCAATAGCACGCGTTATTACATTGGCCTCAGGGTGATTCTCTGCCTCTTCTTCACTCAAAAACCCTTGCTGTATAAGCTCCTGAACCTGACTATGATCCTGGGATAACTGCTGTAACTCACCATTACGATAACGATATAAACGAGAATCACCGGCCCATAAACAAACACCCACTCTACCGCGAATAATTAAACTCACGACAGTACTGCCCATCATTTGTTTATCCCGCATTACATCGGCATACTCAAGAATATTATTATTGGCTTCAATAAACTTGTCTTCGACATCGTCAACAATTTGGGAAAGAGACACTTTGTCTTCAATATCATTCAGCAGCTCTACTATTATATTGCTTGCTATATCACCCGCTTCATATCCACCCATTCCATCCGCAACAGCCCACAAGCCAATCTCTGGTTTTAAAAAAATTGCATCTTCATTAATTTCCCGTACACAACCCGTATTTGTTTCTGCAAAAGAATTCCACTTAATTGTTCGCCTCATTGTAATATCAGTCATGGTTATCACATTACTACTTAGCTTGCTATTAATTTATATGGTTGTTGCCAGTCCCATTGGCCGCTCATCATTGCAGTAATCCCCTGTATAGGCGGTAAACCCTGCGATAAAAACAGGTTGGGAGAAACACGCTCCGAACCTGATGTTGTCCATGCGCTATAACTTGCAACCGATTTTTGTAAAATCGTATCCAGCATATAATCTGAAACTGATGAAGGTGACTGCTCTTCAAAGTCCATATTAATTACAACCGGATTATTATTTTCAAGATCATCCGTATTTATATATATCGTGTTATAGCTTATCTCGATTTGTTCAATTTCATTGATAAGCTCATCCACTGTCAAGTCGCCACCAAGTGCCTTAAGTGCCAGTTCTTCTACATGGCTAAACCAGATATTTTGTGACAACAAAAATTCCAGTGAGCTTATATTTGATGGCAAGCGGGTAATAATTGAAAAGGGAAAGTAACGCCCTATTTTATCCACACTAGGTAACATGATGCCGGCCCAGGAGTCAGCATCAATCACACCGGACGAAAACATAAACCGCCATATAGGGCTGGTCAGGTATACATCAAGCCATTGCTCGCCTAACTGCTCTTGCGATGCGGCAATATAGTGCTGCAACCAGTCATCCCATATTTCAACAAAATTACCCGGCAGATTGCGTTGCACAAAATCACCATGTGCCGGTAACTTGCCAAATAAGCCTGTTAGTACTTCTGCTGACATCTAGATTCTTTCCGAACACTTGAATGTTCTTAGCAGGTTACTACTAAAAGGGTTATTGACACTCTTGGCTTTAATCTGAAAAGTAATATTCTGGTCATTCTTTGCAACTTGATATTCATTACTGGCTGAACTTTTCGGTATACTATAATTAACAAAATAAGTATTTGACTGTCGCGTTTTGGTTAACTTAGATTGATCCTGCAGCCTGAACCACGCCCAGTTTCCTTCATAAACTTTAATATGTAACTGCTCATTCAAATCTTCAAAAATCAGTCTTGCACGGGTATTATCATCCCCACCATTCCATGTGAGTGTTTTCCAGAATTTTGGCCCGTGATTGTAAACTATCCGTTTATCTCCCACTTCCAGAGTAAATCGGGCATTATTTTTACCCAATAAATAGGGTTTTAGCTGAAACCGTATACTAGGTGTTTCAGGATTAGTTCTGAAGAAAATATTTTTAATCTTCTGCGCTTTTCTAATTTGCGCAATCGTCTTTTTAGACAAACCTAAACTATGATTGTCGACAACCCGATTCGTCCAGCCCCTCTTTGTATTAATAAAAGGCTTAACGAAGTCATTATAAAAATTATCCATCGTGCCTTTCGGCTTAAAGAACTCACTAAAATCGTATATTGCCAGCTCATTACTTGCTGATTTTCGCAATGGATAACGACCGGCCAAACCTTCGACATAAGCACTGTGCACCTTGCTTTTCCATTCCGAGTTTATATGTTGGTGAGCCGACCACAGTATTACTTTCCATGATTCATCAGCCAGCGAAATCAGCCAGCGTTTAACCGGCTGTGGTGTATTTTTGGCATACAGGCGCAACGAGGTAATTGCATTGCCTCCACCGCTGGTATAACGTGCTTTTGCTATATCAAAAGACTTTTTAGATGGATCCGGAGACAAACTCACTTCACCAATAAAATCACGTAACTGCTGAATTCTTAGAATAATTGCGGCAACGGCAGCAGGCTGCTTGTCCGTCTCGCGTAATAACTTGTTAATTTCCCGAAATTGTCTATCAACTTTATTGCCAAAATTTTTATTAGCTAACAACGAGACTTTCGCCTTGCCTCCATCCAGTTTATCATCCGCCAGATTCGATAATAATGGTGCTGTCAGTTGGGTGTTTTCTTTGGATACCTGCAAAACAGAAAGCAGTGGCGAATAAACAGGGTCGGTAAAATTGGTTAATACATCATTCGCCTGTTTTAAGCTGGAAAACCCTGAAATATCCAGTGCCGATAATACATTTCGCCATGTTGTCGCATAGTTTGCCAAATAATGTTCTTTTACTTTTTTGCTAATATCGGCCAGGTCTTCTTTTATAAAGTCAACATTGGCCGTTTTACCGTCTTCTAACACCCAGCGTTCATTGACGATGCTTGAAATCACTGGTGAGTCTACCGAGAAATCAATAGTACGGTAACCTTCGTAAGTGAAAAGGAAGGGAATGGTTAAAGCTCTGGCAGTGCGATTATCAACTTTATAAGCTGCCCTGACTGACATTCCAAATTGATTTAATAAATCAATCTTCTGATTATAATCCGGATTGGTACGAATACGGCTATAAACACGTTTTGAAACCGGTACGCGCAATAATAACGACCGGGTTTGTGCAACAAGGCTGTTATTTAATTTTACTTTCTTTAAATCAAGTGCCAGTAAATTTATTAAATGCTGCTCTAACTGTTTACGCGCAGTTGCTTCACCATGCAGCCGCTTGGCCCAATTAGCTTTAAACCAGTCCAGCACCATTTCCCTGTTTAGATGTTCGGTTTTGTTAAACATCATATAGGTTCTGAAAGTATTATATAAATCACCACCTCGATGGCCTTGCTTGATAAACAACTCAAGCTCGTTGATTAAACGAGGTAATAGCAACACTTTTAATTGTGCCGCATAGGCGCTATCGGCAGCCCGATCAACATTACCGTCATACAAGCCCAGACCCGACAGCCACGGGTGTTCTTCCTGATCATAAACAACGCTGGCCTTTGCCAGAACATTCAGTGACGGCAGCACACTGCGTAAATCCTTTTTCCATGTAACAAGCCGTTTATTTTCAGCTTTAAAGTCAGCAACATAGTCAGACACTTCGGACATAAACATTTCATGCCGGGTCATACTCCCTAGCCAGACAACAAAAAGCGTAACACCAATAGCGGCAATGCTTGCATAGCTCACATTCTGTACCCAGCGGAAAATAGTTTCATAACGCCGGTTAGAACCCACTAATTCAGACTCAGGGAAAATTACATCACGAAACAGCCGTCCTAAAAAGAAACTTTTACCTTGCTGAAGAGCAGACTGGGCTGCGTCACGTGCAAAGCCGAAGTTTGCCGAAACTGATGTCATCAGTCGATCAATGGGGGTACCGTCCTGTGTGCCACTGGTAAAATAAATACCGCGTAAATATGGCTGAAAATGATAACGATTTTTAACAAAGGTTTGAGTTACAAAACTATCAATAATAAATTTTAAATTTTCCATCTGCTGTGGAAAACCCTGAATAGCAGCACGCCGTTTAGTGTCTGTTTCCTGTTGCACGCGCCACAAAACACGGTCATAGAGTCGTTCAATTAACTTTGAAAATTCTTCATTTAAGTAGCTAAAGTCAGGGCCATCCGATGCATGCGGCGCATTCGGTAAACTGATCCCCCAGACCTGCTCTCGCTCGTCTTTGGCTAAATCTTCGAAATATTCTGAAAACCCGGAGACCATATCTGTTTTTGTAAACATAAGATAAATCGGGAAGCGAATTTCAAGTTTTCCCATCAGCTCATCAATACGCATACGTATTGTTTTGGCATGCATGATGCGCTCTTCTTCTGTCTGGAACAACAGGTCATGCAGGCTGATAGCAATAATCGCCCCGTTAATAGGCCGTCGACGTCGATTTCTTTTAAGTAAATTTAAAAAGCCTTCCCATGCGGAACTGTCTACAACACGATGACTGTCTTGCGTGGTATAACGACCTGCGGTATCAATTAACACCGCCTCGTTTGTAAACCACCAGTCACAATTTCGGGTACCACCCACGCCTTGCAAGGCACCTTTCCCAAACTGTTCAGCTAAAGGGAAGTCGAGGCTGGACTTGATTAATGCTGTTGTTTTACCTGAACCCGGAGGCCCGATAATGATATACCAGGGTAATTCATAGAGTGCTTTTTTCGATCCCTTACCCGAAAATTTTAAACGCTTTAATGTTGAAAGTGCCTCTGTAAACCGTTTTTCAATCTGCTTTACTTCGTTGCTGGATTGCAGATTAACTTTACTATTATCATTTTGTAGCTGATTCTCATGTAAATCAGCGACAAACTCCTCATTGTTTTTCTGGTTCTTTTTTTGAGTCAGCAGATTACTGATTCCCCACACAAGAACAATCAATAGAATAAAAACAAGTCGGGCTATTTCACCACC
>VAPM010164902.1_pt1 | contig 21868 bp, 19 predicted proteins | sample 3395091 | NCBI WGS metagenome assembly VAPM01 (sample SAMN08290445, study PRJNA428436) | hydrothermal vent metagenome | isolation source: Deep-sea hydrothermal vent chimney 3 | place: Pacific Ocean: Juan De Fuca Ridge
ATAACTATTCCTTTTGATGGAAAAAAGTTAATAGCACATTGTGAAAAAACAGAAAAAAGCAGTTTAAAATCTACACTAAAAAAGCAGGACAAAACACTTATTTTAATTGGACCTGAAGGTGATTTTTCCCCTAATGAAATCCAGCAAAGTTTGGAACATAACTATATTCCTGTATCTTTGGGAAAAAGCAGATTACGAACTGAAACAGCTGGCGTTGTTGCTGTTCATAGTGTCGCTTTTTTTAATGAATAACTAAATGACAATTTTAAAAATTTTATATTTTAAATTATTTCTTAAAAGAAGAAAAGAATTACAAATTCTTATTCTTTTTTTTATGTTTCCTTTTTATTTTATAAATGCACAACAAGTTGCCAGTTTAAAATATAATGGTGGCGGCGATTGGTATGCAAACCCAACTTCTGTGCCTGATTTAATAACTTTTTGCAATAAAAATATCAATACTAAAATAGATGAAAAGCTTATAAATATTGAAGTTGGAAGTCCAGCTATTTTTAATTATCCAATTGTATTTATAACAGGTCACGGTAATGTTTTATTCTCAGATGAAGAAGCTGAAAATCTTAGAAACTACCTTATTTCAGGTGGATTTTTAGAAATTTCAGATAATTATGGATTAGACAAATACATTAGACGGGAGATGAAAAAAGTATTTCCTAATTTAGAATTTCAAGAAATTCCGTTAAATCATCCAATTTATCATCAAACTTTTATATTTGAAAACGGATTGCCAAAAATACATGAACACAATGGTAAACCTGCACAAGCTTTTGGAATTTTCTACAAAGGAAGATTAGTTTGCTTTTATGATTATGAATCAGATTTAAGTGATGGTTGGGAAAATAAAGAAGTACATCATGACTCACAAGAAATTAGAGAAAAAGCCTTAAAAATGGGTGCAAACATTATAGAATACGCTTTTAAAAATTAATATGATTGAAAATTTAGATTCCTTAAAAATAAATTTTGATACTGAAGGGTTATGGGTTTTAAATATTACACTAGCCATTATAATGTTTGGTGTTGCTTTAGGTGTTACCATAAATGATTTTAAAAGGCTTCTAAAAAAGCCAAAAATACTAATTGTTGGTATAATTTCTCAATTTATTTTATTGCCTTTAGTAACTTTTATTTTTATAAAATTAGTAAACCCAATGCCAAGTATTGCTCTAGGTTTAATGATGGTTGCTGCTTGCCCTGGTGGAAATATTTCTAATTTCATAACACAAATGGCTAAAGGAAATGCAGCGTTATCGGTGAGTTTAACTGCTTTTGCAACGCTAATATCTTTAGTTATGACTCCTTTTAATTTAGAATTTTGGGGAAACATGTATGCTCCAACTGCCCAAATATTAAAAAGAGTTGAACTAAATCCTTGGGAATTGGCAAAATTGGTAACATTAATATTAGGAATTCCTTTAATTTTAGGAATGCTAGTTAGAAACTATCATCCTATTTTATCAAATAAATTAGCTAAAATTCTTAAACCTATTTCATTATCTATATTTTTAATATTTATTGTTTTAGCATTTGCCAAAAACTTTGATATTTTTATTAATTATGTTCAATATGTATTAATAATAGTAGTTGCTCACAATGGTTTAGCAATTTTAACTGGATTTTATTTTGCTAAGGTTATGAAACTCTCTTATAAAAATCAAAAAACATTGGCTATAGAAACTGGAATTCAAAATTCTGGATTAGGACTTTTATTAATTTTTAGTTTTTTTAACGGTTTAGGTGGAATGGCTTTACTAGTTGCATTTTGGGCTATTTGGGATATAATTTCAGGATTACTAATTGCAACATATTGGTCTAAACAAAAAATAAAAACCTAATATTGAAAGTTATTTGGTATCATATTATTAAATTTTATGTAAATCTTGGTTTATTTTTTACTTTAAAAAAAATTCAAGTAGTTGGTAAAGAAAATATTCCTAAAAAAGGAGCTGTTATATTTATTGGAAATCATCAAAATGCTTTAATTGATTCTTTGTTAATTCCTATAACTAACCATAGAAATACTTATTTTTTAGCACGAGCAAGTGCCTTTGTAAACAAATTTGTTGAATTTTTACTTTTTAGTGTAAATATGATTCCTGTTTATAGAATAAGAGATGGCATTAAAACTATCAAAAAAAATGTAGCAACGTTTGAAAAATGTAGTGAAATTTTAAAAAAAGAACAAACTTTGGTTATTTTTGCTGAAGGTAAACATCATTTAAAAAGAAAGGTACTTCCTTTAAAAAAAGGATTTGCAAGGATAGTTTTAGCTACACTTCAAAAATATCCTGAATTACCAATACAAATAATTCCTGTTGGTATAAATTATAACAATCCTATAAAATATCCTTGCAGTGTTTCTTTACTTTATGGAAAACCTATTTTAGCAAATGATTTTATTAATACTAGTAATGTTGATTTTAAATTTACAGATTTAATATATGCTGTACATTCTGCATTAAAAAAATTAACTACGCATATTGAAAATATAGAACAATATGATGAAATAATAAATCAACTAAATGAAAAACAGGTCGATTTTTTAAATCCTATAAAAATAAATGAACTTATTATAAATAAAGAGGTATTAAAACTTAACAAAAGCTACAACTCAAAGAAAATAAATTGGTTTGCTCCTATTCATTTTATTGCTAAAATCAATAGTATTTTTCCTTTATTAATTTGGCGTTATTTAAAAGCTAAGATAAAAGATGAAATTTTTAATAATACGTACAGGTTTGCATTAATTACTACTATTTTTCCATTATTTTATTTAATTCAAACTTGGTTAATTTATTATTATTTTGATTTAAAAATTGCAATTATATATTTAATAAGCTCTATTGTTTTGGGTGTAATAACTACTAAAACAACTATAATTACTTAATAATTGCATCCTGAATTATTTGCTGAATATTGGTTCTAATATCTTTATGAATTAATTCTTTATTTTTCATTGTAGGGTAAACTCTGTTAGATAAAAATACATAAACAATTCCACTTTTAGGATCTGCCCAAGTGTAGGTTCCTGTAAAACCACTATGACCAAAACTTGCATTTGAAACACAGCCACAAGTTGCTTTTTCAATTTCCTTTATTTGAGGTTTATCAAAACCAACACCTCTTCTTACACTATCATTTGCATAATACCGATGATTAAATGTAGAAATTGTTTTAGATGTAAAATAGCGTTTACCTCCATAATATCCATTTTGCAAATACATTTGCATTATTTTGGCAACATCATTTGCGTTGGTAAATAAGCCTGCATGACCACCTATTCCGCCCAACATAGCCGCTCCCATATCATGCACATAACCTTGCAACAATTGATTGCGATAATACGTATCTTTTTCAGTAGGAACTATACTGTTTTTTTTAAACTTATTTAGGGGTAAATAACTTGTTCTATTTGCTCCTAAGGATTTATAAAAATGTTGTTGACTTAACTTATTTAAGTTTTTATGATAGTAGTTTTCCAAATATTCTTTAAATAAATAATAGGATAAATCGCTGTATTTATAACCGCTTTTTTCTCTTTGGTCAACTTCTGCAATTCTTGTATAAATAGAATCTTTATAATCCCTTCGTAGAAATAAATTTTCCGCAACTTTTATATTAAATTTTTCTGATTCTTTTGTTCGATAATATTTTTTAGATGGTTTACCTGTAACACTATCAAGCGTTTTTAAGTAAAAAGGAATCCAAGCCTTTAATCTACCTACATGAGAAAGCACTTCTTTTACCGTTAAAGTATCCTTATTTGTATCTTTTAAATTTGGTAATAAATATCCTAAAGTGGTATCTAAATTTAAAACCCCTTGCTGTTGAAGTTCCATAATCAAAGGTAACGTTGCCAATATTTTGGTAAGTGAAGCTACATCGTACACATCGTTATTTTTAACCTTAATTTTATCTTGATAAGTATGATATCCAAAACTTTTATCATAAACTACTTTACCGTATCTGGCAACTAAAATTTGTAATCCTGGAGCCATTTTTTGTTTGATTACTTCTTTTGCAACAGAATCAATTTTATTTAATTTATAACGATTTAAATTTACATCTTCTGGAATTGAATACCCTAATCTTTTTAATGAAGTTGACCAAATACCGTAACCTTCATCAAATTCATTTCTAATAGAAACTGGCAATTTTCCCTTTACATTAATGGCTCCAAAAATAGCTTGTGCACTTAATTCTTGTGCAATTTTACTATTTTGATAAGATACGATTAAACCTTCAATATTTTCAAATGTTTTAAGTTGCAATAAACTATACGGACTTGCAAAAATATCTAAAATAATGGTATTAGTTCTAGCAATTTCTTGTAACCAAACTACTTCTCTATTAGTAAATTTATAACTTTTCCAAGGATTTTTATTTGATTTGTGAAAACCAATAATTACCAAATTATATTTTTTTAATTTATTGATAAGTTCATCTAAATTTTCACTAGAAATAACATCTACTTTGGTATAATTTTTAAGCATTTTTACAAAAAAAGAGTTTGGTGCATCTCCAAATTTCACATAGGCAACTTTTTTAGTTTCTAAATTTTGAATGGGTAAAACACCTTGCTTATTTTTTAATAACGTAATAGAATTTTGTACTAATTTTCGGTTTAATAAATTATTATCAATAGTATGTAAATCACTTTGTAAATTTTTAGTTTTTATAAAATGATAATTATTTAATCCTGCCCAATATTTTGCCATCAATATTTTTTTTACAGAAAAATTTAAACGTTCTTCTGAAACCAAACTATCTAACACTGTTTTTTTTATGTTAGCAATTGCTGATTTCACATCTTCTGGAAATAATAAAATATCGTTACCTGCCAAAAAAGCGTCTAATTCTAATGCTCCAGGTTTAGCAAAATTAGAAGCTCCTTTCATATTTAATGCATCAGTAATTATCAACCCTTTAAATTTTAATTGATTTTGCAATAAATTAGTAACTACATTATAAGATAATGAAGTTGGCAAATTAGGGTTTTGTTCTAAAGCCTTAACGCTTAAATGTGCGACCATTATACTTGCCAAATTAGAATTAACTAATTTTTTATAAGGATATAACTCAATAGAATCTAACCTGTTACGATTAAAATTTAAAACTGGTAAAGAAGTATGAGAGTCTGAAGCGGTATCTCCGTGTCCAGGAAAATGTTTAGCACAAGCCAACACATTTTCACTTTGTAAACCTTTTATAAAAGCTGATGCTTTATTGGTTACGTTTGCTCTATTTTCTCCAAATGATCGATTACCAATAATTGGATTATCAGGATTAGTATTAATGTCAACCACTGGAGCAAAATTTATATTTACCCCAATTCGCTTACATTGTTGAGCTAATTGTTTTCCAAATTGCTCAATTAATTGATTATTACGAATAGCTCCCAACGTCATATTCCAAGGAAACCGAAACGTATTTTTTAATCTCATATCTAAACCCCATTCGGCATCTTGACCAATAAGTAATGGTGTTTTTGAAATGGATTGATATTTGTTGGTAAGTTTGGCTTGTTTTAATGCAGTGTCTTGCATAAAAATAAGTCCTCCAATACGCTGATTTTCAATTAATTTTTCAACAGTATTTGTATGCTTTTCATCTTTATTAGAATATGCTTGCACCATAAATAATTGTCCTATTTTTTCATCTAAGGACATCAAATTCATAGTAGAATCCACCCATTTTTGCTGAGCTAAAGAATCCTTTGATTGTAAAGGAAACGGTTTCTTTACCTGTGCATAGTTTAAAAAAGGAATACTAATAAAATATATGAAAAATAATTTTTTAATCATTTAGTAAGAAAAAGTTAAAGAAGCTATTTATTAAGCAAAAAATCGTTTATGCCAACTGTTAATTGCAGGCACTTCCCAATTTGATTCAAAATCTGCTTTTGTTGCTACCAAATTATTAAATACAACCGCATTTTCTGTTATTTTTTGTTGCTTTACAAAGTTTTTAAAATCTAGTAAACTAACTACATTTACGTTATTATTATCTTTAAAAGAAACCTTCAATTTATTGGTTAAATCTAACTTTAAACTTTGTTCTAATTTTAGAATTAAATTAACAGAAGCATCAATGGAACAACCTGAAACTTTATTATAATCTTCATCAACAGCAATAACAATAAATTGATGATATTTAATTTGATATGATGCTTTTAAATCTTTGCCATGTACTTGCCAAGAAGTTATAAAATTTTCAGTTTTAGCTACAATTTCCTCTTCTTCACTAGTAGAAAATGCTCTATTTGCTTGGTACACCCAAACTCTTGAAGTATCTTCTAAACTATCAAAATCAACTAACATATTTATAATTTTTTATTGAATTTCTTTTGTAAATCTTCTAAAGTGTTTTCTTTTTTATTATGCAATACTCGTTCTTTAATTTTTTTTAATATTTTTTTGGTGTATAAAGGAAAATCGGCATTTTGAATCCAAGAAAAATAACCTTTATCTTTTAATAAAACATCTTCAACTTTTTGATTTTTATATTTTCCGAAAGTAAAAATTTCTTCATTTTCATCATTAAATAAAACAAAACCGGCAAAATCTGCACGTTTATGATACCTTGAATATTCACTTAAAAAATCAACATTATTTTCTAAATCGTCGTATTTTTCAAGTTGAGCTTTCAAAATTTCATAAGTTGCTGTGGTATCTACCATAGCTGAATGTGCATTTTCCAAATCTTCACCACAATAGAATTTATAACCTGCACTTAAAGTCCGTTCTTCTTTTTTATGAAAAATAACCTGTACATCAATGGCAACTCTGTCATTCATATCAAAATTCACTTTGGCACGAATCATTTCCTCAGCTAAAAGAGGGATATCAAATCTATTTGAGTTAAATCCTGACAAATCACAACCATCAATAATTTTACTTATTTCCGGTGCTAATTCTTTAAAAGTTGGTTCATTTACAACTTGTTCATTGGTTATTCCATGAATAGCTGTGGTTTCTTTTGGTATCTCTATTTCAGGATTTACCAACCAAGTTTTACTTTCTTTATTTCCGTTAGGATATACTTTTAGCAAGGCTATTTCTACAATTCTATCCGTTGCTATGTTAATTCCTGTTGTTTCCAAATCAAAAAATACGATTGGCTTTGTTAATTTTAATTCCATTAGGTTAGTTTGTTTATTGCCGTTAAACTACATTGAAATGCTATTTGATACAGTTCTCATTAGTCAATTTATTATTCGTTTTTAAGTTGTTTTTCATAATTACCAAGTTCTTTTTCATCTCTTTCAGGTAATTCAGGCTCTTGAAAGTTATATTTTTTTAAAGTATCTAAAATAGTTTGTGCAACAATTAATCTGGCTGTTGGTTTATCGTTTGCTGGAATAATGAACCACGGTGCTTTTTCTGTAGAAGTTCTATTTAGTAAATCTTGATAACAATATTGGTATTTACCCCACATTTTACGCTCTTTTAAGTCAGCAGGTGAAAATTTCCAGTTTTTTTGTTTTAATTCTAAACGACGTAATAATCTGTTTTTTTGTTCTTCTTTAGAAAGGTTTAAAAAGAATTTTAAAATAATGGTTCCATTAGCTACTAAATTACTTTCAAAATTATTAATAGCCTCCATTCGTTGATGGTAAAAATCATCATTAATTTGATCAACATTGGTTATTTTAGGAATATTTTCACCTAAAATATATTCAGGATGCACACGTGTAACCAATACATTTTCATAATGCGTTCTATTAAAAACACCTATTTTACCTCGTTCTGGCAATACAATATAATGTCTCCATAAAAAATCATGTTTTAGTTCTTGCTCCGATGGAACTTTAAAACTATGTACCTCAACTCCTGAAGCATTTACATCTTTAAATACTTCTCTAATTAAACTATCTTTACCTGAAGTATCCATGCCTTGCAAGCAAATTAATGTAGCATAATTAGCTTCAGCGTACATTTTACTTTGCAATTTACTTAATTTTTTTCTTAATTTTTTAAGCTTTTTTTTCGCTTCTGGAATAACTTCTTTTGTTTCTGTCTTTGTTAAGTCAATACTGTTTGTAACTTGATATTTTTTCATAATTTATTTACTTGCAAATAGTTGTACATCTTTTTCAGATATTTCTTTTTCTCCTAATATTATCAACCGTTCTACAATATTTCTCAATTCTCTAATATTTCCTGTCCAATCGTAATTTTGTAATAATTTTATAGCTTTTGCTGAAAATAATTTTTTAACTGTTCCTTGTTCATTTGCGATTTGATTGGCAAAAAAATCAATTAAAATTGGTATATCTTCTCTTCTATCATTTAAACTTGGAACCTTAATTAAAATTACGGCTAATCTGTGGTATAAATCTTCTCTAAATTTCCCTTTTGCTATTTCTTCTTTTAAATTTTTATTAGTAGCAGCAATTATACGAACATTTACTTTAATATCTCTATCGCTACCCACTCTTGAAATTTTATTTTCTTGTAAAGCTCTTAAAACTTTTGCCTGAGCAGAAAGACTCATATCTCCAATTTCATCTAAAAAAATAGTACCTCCATTTGCTGCTTCAAATTTACCTGCCCTATCTTTATTAGCGCCTGTAAATGAACCTTTTACGTGCCCAAATAATTCACTTTCAATAAGTTCAGAAGGAATTGCTGCACAGTTTACTTCAATCATTGGTGCTTTTGTTCTTTCACTTTTTTCGTGTAACCAATGGGCAACTAACTCTTTTCCTGTTCCATTTTCACCAGTAATTAAAACTCTTGCATCAGTAGGTGCTACTTTTTCAATGATAGTTTTAATCTGTAAAATAGGTTCACTATCACCTATCATTTCATATTTTTTACTTACCTTTTTTTTAAGAATTGTGTTTTCAACAACTAATTCTTTTCTATCTAAAGCATTACGAACTGTATTTAAAAGTCTGTTTAAATCTGGTGGTTTTGATATGTAATCAAAAGCTCCTAAACGCATGGTATTTACTGCTGTATCTAAATCACCATGCCCGGAAAGCATCACTATAGGAATTTCTGGTTTTAGCTTTTTTACCTTCTCAAGCACCTCTACACCATCCATTTTAGGCATTTTAATATCACACAAAATTAAATCATAATCAAATTTTGTAATCATATTAACTCCTATTAAACCGTCTTCTGCTTCTTCCACTTCATAATTATTATTTTCTTCAGAAATAATTTTTTTTAATACTCTGCGAATTGCCGCTTCGTCTTCAATTAATAGTATTTTTGACATGTTATTTTTTGTTTTCTATAATATGAATATCTCTTTGTGGAAAAGGAATTTGGATATTGTTTTCTCTAAATTTTTTATCAATTGCAAAACGTAATTCACTTTTAATAATTGGTAAAATAAAACTTTGTTTGGTAGAAAATCTTAAAATGAATTCTAAGGAACTATCTCCAAAATTATTAAATAAAACCATTGGTTTTTTTGACTTTACAACTTTTGTGTTTTCCATTGCAACTTCTAATAATATTTCTTTTACTTTTTCTACATCTGAGCCATAAGCCACACCAACATTTACTGATTCAATAATTAAACGTCCGTTTTGAGTCCAGTTATATAAATTATTAGTTAAAAAGATATGATTTGGAATAATAACAACTTTATCATCAATAGTTAATGCTCTTGTGGTTCTCAAGTTTATTTCAAAAACTTTGCCAATTTTATCGTCAATTTCAATGATATCATTTAAATGAATAGTTTTATCTAACAACATAAAAATTCCTGAAATAATATCTTGAAACAAGGTTTGCAATCCTAAACCTAAACCAACTAATAAAGCCGCTGAACCAGCTAATAATACACTGATTTTAATTCCTAAGGAATCCAAGGCTACTATAGTTACCAAAATATAAATAAAATATTTTAAGAAAGAAAATAATGAGTTAAACTTATCTTTATCTTCATCATCTAGTTTTTTATTGGTAATTTTTTTAATAAGTTTTAGTAAATAACTTGTTATAAAAAAGACCACAATAAGTACTAAAATTCCTTTAACAGTAATTTTAATATTATTACTTAAACTAAAAGTATAATCTAAAATATTTCGTACAGTTTCCACTCAATTAATACTTTAACCATTTATAAATTTCTTTATAGCTTGGTTTTTTACCATACATTAAAATACCTACTCTGTATATTTTTGCTGCAAACCAAACAATACCTATAAAGGTAACAATTAATAACAACATAGAAACTGCTATTTGCCACCATGGTACACCAAATGGAATTCTCATTAACATAACTATTGGTGAGGTTAGTGGAAATATAGAAAACCCAACTGCAATTGGACCATGTGGGTTTTCAATAATAGAAAAACCTACATAAATGGCAATTACTAATGGCATTAAAACTGGCATCATAAATTGTTGGGTATCGGTTTCACTATCAACTGCCGCTCCAATAGCTGCGTATATAGAACTGTATATTAAATAACCTCCAAAGAAGTAAACTAGAAAAGAGAAAAATATAGTTAAAATTGGTAAGTTTTTTATTTCTTGAAGTACCAATTGAATATTATTATTTGAAGCTTCTTGTACTTGATGCACAACATCGGGGGTCATTGGCATTCCGTTGGTTGAATTTACAGCTTCTGGACCTAAATACAACGTAATTACAAATAAAATAGAACCTCCTATAATCATCCAAATAATAAATTGTAATAAACCTGCAAATGCATTTCCCAATATTTTACCTAACATTAATTGAAATGGTTTTACTGAGGATATTATTATTTCAATAATTCTACTTGTCTTTTCTTCAATTACGCTACGCATTACAGAGGTTCCATAAATAATGATAAACATAAAAATTAAGTAACCAAAACCTCCACCAGCTACCATTCGTAAAACGCTTCCTATTTTAGAAGACTTTTCGCCTGTAAAATTTTCGGTAGCAATACTCACATTGGTTTCTGTTGCCTTAATTTTTGCTACATCTATATTTAATTTTTCAATTTTCAGCTTTCGGATTTGCTTATCAAGTCCTCCTTCAACAGTGCTAATAAAACTTAAACCTGGTGTTTCTTGCGAATAAAATTTTATGTTATTTGAAAGTTGATTTAGACTATCAGTTTTTGGAATATATATTAAACCATAATAATCTTTTTCTGCAGTTATTTTTGCTTCTTTAAATCCTAAATCTGTCAAATTAATATACTTAATAGTTTTACTACTAGTAAAAGCAGGAGCTAATTGATTGGTTTCATCAACGTAGGCCACTTTTCTAACATCTTCACTATTTTTTTCACCCAAATAAAATATTAACGCTCCTAAAGCAACTACTAAAAATGGACTTAAAATAGTTAAAATAATGAAGGATTTATTTTTAACCTTAGCGTAAAATTCTCTTTTTATAATTAATAAAGTTTTATTCATGATTAGCAACGGATTTTAAAAAGATGTCATTCGCAGATGGAATAATTTCAGAAAAATGATTGATTTGAGCTTTACTGTTTAAATACTTAATTAAATCTTTAGTAGTGTCACCATTATTCAAAGCAACTATCATTCGTTGTTCATTATTCTCAGAATCTTTACTTAGGCTGGTTACTTCAAATTTTTCTTGCATTTCATTAATCAGATTCTCATTTTCACTAATTAAACCCACTTCAAATTTATTCTCTTTAAATTGATGTTTTATATCACTTAATTTTCCATCCAATATTTTATTTGATTTGTTAATTAACGCAATATAATCACACATTTCTTCTACAGATTCCATGCGGTGCGTTGAAAAAATAATACTTGCTCCCTGATCTCTTAATTTTAGAATTTCATCTTTAATTAAATTCGCATTTATAGGATCAAATCCACTAAATGGTTCATCAAAAATCAATAATTTTGGTTCGTGCATTACCGTTACAATAAATTGTACTTTCTGTGCCATTCCTTTAGATAATTCTTGAATTTTTTTATTCCACCAATCATTTATTCCAAATTTTTCAAACCACATTTGCAATTTTTGTTTAGCTTCTTGCTTACTCATTCCTTTAAGTTGTGCTAAATAAATTGCTTGTTCACCAACTTTCATGCTTTTATACAATCCTCTTTCTTCTGGTAAATAGCCAATATCTTGAATGTGATTTGGTTGCAATGGTTTTCCATCTATATAAATGGTTCCGCTATCAGGTAATGTAATTTGATTTATAATTCTAATTAGTGAAGTTTTTCCTGCTCCATTAGGACCTAATAAACCGAAAACACTTCCTTTAGGTATTGCAATTGATACCTTATTTAAAGCTGTAAAGTTACCATAGGTTTTGGTTACATTTTCAACCGTTAAAACATCTTTCATTGTAAAATTTTTGATTTCCGGTACGAAAATATAGTTATTTTATTAAAATTTGGTTAATCTTTTAATAAAGTTATTGTAATTTTTTAAGATATTTTTCTTTAATAGTTTTTAGCATTTCCAAGGATATTTTTGGTCTATACACACGTAATATTTCAGTAATGCCACCATTATGGTAAAAAATACCTAAAGCGATATCAAAATTTTTATCTGCTATATTATTTTTTATTTCATAAGTCATCGTTCTAAAATCATCCCAATCTATGTGTTTTGGAATTTCAATAAAATAGGCATTTTCTTCTGTTCCTGAATGATAGAAGCCTTCATCTATTTTTTCAATATTCATAAATCTATTAATCCTTATTAAGGCTTCAACATCCTCAAATTTTTCACTTTTTGCAAAAACAAAACCCGCATCTTTATAATATTGCTGAATTTGTGGTATATCACTAAATCTATTTATTCCTCGTACTCTTATTCCATTAATTTTTCTTTTATTAATAGATACCTCACATTTGGCAGCTAACAAATCTAAATTATAGGCCGTATTAATTTCACTTGTGGTTCTCAAAATATTTTCAAACGAATTTGGCGTTTTAGTTACAAATATTATAGACGAAGGTTTATGAATATGTGTAAATCTATTATAATATGATTTATAGGGATCAGGGATGTTAATTACAAAAGTATTTGGCAACTTGTTTTGATCAATAGATGAAATATTTTCCTGTTTAATAATCTTACCAATAACCTCTTTTGTTTTCATAATATTTAAAATTTTATATAATGTTTTAAACTTATCGCTTTTTTTTATAAAAAACAAGTAAAATAATTTAACAAAAGATTTTATTATTTTATTATGCATGCATAGTATTTTTTTATATATTTGAGAATGCAAAAAAATAATACCATTGACCATGTTTTAAGAGCCACTTGGCAAGCTGTTGCAAAAATGTATAATGAACAAGCTGCAAAACATAACAGTACCATGTCTATGGCTTTTGTATTATTAAATATTGATAGTAAACACGGAACACCCTCAACTGCTTTGGGTCCACAAATGGGTATGGAACCAACTAGTTTGTCTAGAATATTAAAAAAAATGGAAGATAATGGACAAATTTTCAGAGAAAAAAACCCAAATGATGGTAGAGGAGTTCTAATTAAACTTACTGAATTTGGAACAGAAAAACGTGAAATATCAAAACAACATGTACTTCAATTTAATGAAACTGTAAAACAACATATTTCTAAAGAACAGTTCGCTAATTTTTGTGAAGTAACCGAAATAATCAATTATTTAATAAATACAAAACAGATTTTCAACAAATAATTAAAGTTTTTTAACATAAACTCGACTATATAAAAATTAATACAATGAAAAGACCAATAAAAAAAGTAGCAGTTATAGGTTCCGGTATTATGGGATCAGGAATTGCATGTCATTTTGCCAACATTGGTGTAGAAGTTTTACTGCTCGACATTGTTCCTCGTGAATTAAATGCAGTAGAAAAAGCAAAAGGGCTTACGCTTGAAAATCCAATGGTACGGAACAGAATTGTTAATGACAGTCTAAAAGCTTCATTAAAATCAAAACCTTCTCCTATTTATAATAAAAAGTTTGCTAGTAGAATTACTACTGGAAATTTAGATGATGATTTACCAAAAATTAAAAATGTAGATTGGATTATTGAAGTAGTTGTTGAACGCTTAGATATTAAACAACAAGTTTTTGAGAAAATTGAAAAATATCGTACACCTGGAACTCTAGTTTCTTCTAACACTTCTGGAATTCCTATTCATTTTATGAATAAAGGCAGAAGTGAAGATTTCCAAAACCATTTTGCGGTAACTCACTTCTTTAATCCACCTAGATACTTAAAATTATTTGAAGTAGTTCCTGGCCCAAATTGTAAACAAGAAGTAACTGATTTCTTAATGATGTATGGCGAAAAATTCTTAGGAAAAACTTCTGTTTTAGCTAAAGATACTCCTGCTTTTATAGGAAATAGAGTTGGTATTTTTGGAATTATGAGCTTGTTTCATCAAGTAAAAGAGCTAGGTTTAACTGTTGAAGAAGTTGATAAATTAACTGGCCCTGTTATTGGTCGACCAAAATCTGCCACTTTTAGAACGGTAGATGTAGTTGGGTTAGATACTTTGGTTCATGTAGCAAACGGATTGTACGATAATTGTCCTAATGATGAAGCTCATGAACTATTTAAACTACCTGATTTTATCAATAAAATGATGGAAAATAAATGGTTGGGTAGCAAAACTAAACAAGGTTTTTATAAAAGAGTTGTTGAAAACGGTAAAAAATCTATTCTAGCTTTAGACTTAGACACTTTGGAATATAGACCAAGTAAAAAAGCCAAATTTGCAACACTTGAAATGACCAAAACTATTGATAATGTTATTGATAGATTTAAAGTTTTAGTGAAAGGAAAAGATAAAGCAGGTGAATTTTATAGAAAAAACTTCGCTGCAATGTTTGGATACGTTCAAAATAGAATTCCTGAAATTTCTGATGAGTTATATCGAATTGATGATGCCATGAAAGCTGGTTTTGGTTGGGGACACGGTCCTTTCCAAATTTGGGATGCTATTGGTGTTGAAGAAGGAATTAAATTGATGCAAGATGAAAATATTCCTATTGCTAAATGGGTTACGGAAATGCTTAAAAGTGGCAATAAATCTTTCTACATTATAAAAGATGGAGCTAAATATTATTATGCTATTCCTTCAAGAAAACAAGAAAAAATACCTGGACAAGATAGTTTTATTATTCTTGATAATATTAGAGAAGCTAAAACTATTTGGAGTAATTCAGAAGCTGCAATTCAACATTTAGGCGATGGTATTTTAAATGTAGAATTCCGTTCAAAAATGAATACTATTGGTAGCGGTGTAATTCAAGCTATTAACAAAGGAATTGATTTAGCAGAACAAGAATATGAAGGTGTTATTATTGGTAATCAGGCTCCTAATTTTTCTGTAGGTGCCAATTTAGCAATGGTATTTATGACTGCCGTTGAACAAGAATATGATGAACTTGGTTTTGCAATAAAAGCATTTCAAGATACTGTAATGCGTTTACGTTATTCAAGTGTACCAACTATTGTTGCCCCCCACGGAATGACACTTGGTGGTGGCTGTGAAATGACTTTGCATGCAGATAAAGTTGTAGCTGCTGCTGAATCATACATTGGTTTGGTAGAATTTGGTGTAGGCTTATTACCGGGTGGTGCAGGAACAAAAGAAATGACTTTAAGAGCAGCAGAAACTTTTAAAGCAGGCGATGTTCAATTAAACAGATTAAGAGAACACTTTTTAGCTATTGCAATGGCTAAAGTAAGTACTTCAGCATATGAAGCATTTGATTTAGATATTTTAAAACCGGGAAAAGATTTAGTAGTAGTAAACAGAGATAGACAAATTGCTACGGCAAAACGTTATGCACTTCAAATGGTAAAAGATGGCTATACCCAGCCTGCTCCTAAAAAAGTGAAAGTTCTTGGAAAACAATCATTGGGTATGTTTTTGGTTGGAACTGATGCTATGGAAAAAGGATTTTATATTTCAGAACACGATAAATTAATTGGTAATAAAATTGCCTACGTAATGTCTGGCGGAGATTTATCTGAACCAACTTATGTATCTGAACAATATTTACTCGATTTAGAACGCGAAGCTTTCCTTTCATTATTAACTGAAAAGAAAACATTGCAACGAATTGAACATACATTAAAAACAGGTAAACCATTAAGAAATTAAGAAAATGAAAACAGCATATATAGTAAAGGGATATAGAACCGCAGTAGGTAAAGCACCTAGAGGTGTTTTCAGATTTAAAAGATCTGATGATTTAGCTACAGAAACCATTCAATATTTATTAAAACAAGTACCTCAACTAGATATCTCAAGAATTGATGATGTTATGGTGGGTTGTGCAATGCCAGAAGGCTCACAAGGTTTAAATATGGGACGCTTAATTTCCTTAATGGGATTAAATTCTGTAGATATTCCTGGAGTTACCGTAAACAGATTTTGTTCTTCAGGAATTGAAACTATAGCAATGGCCTCAGCTAAAATATCAGCAGGTATGGCAGATTGTATTATTGCAGGTGGAACAGAAAGTATGAGCTCAGTACCTATGGGTGGTTACAAACCAGAATTAAATTACGAAATTGTAAAAGCTGGCCATGAAGATTATTATTGGGGAATGGGAACTACTGCTGAAGCAGTTGCTAATAAATACAATGTTTCCCGTGAAGATCAAGATGTTTTTTCTTTTAATTCACATCAAAAAGCATTAAAAGCAATAAAGGAAGGAACTTTTAAAGATGATATTGTTCCTATAACAGTTAATCAAACCTATGTAGATTCAAACGGTAAACGTAAAGAAAAAAGTTATGTAGTTGATACCGATGAAGGTCCACGCAAAGGAACTTCTATTGAAGCTTTAGCCAAATTACGTCCAGTTTTTGCACAAGATGGAAGTGTTACTGCGGGTAATTCATCTCAAATGAGTGACGGAGCTTCTTTTGTACTAGTCATGAGCGAAGCCATGGTTAAAGAATTAAATTTAGAACCAGTTGCTCGTTTAGTAGCTTATACAGCCGTTGGTGTTGAACCAAGCATAATGGGAATTGGACCTATGCACGCCGTTCCAAAAGTTCTAAAACAAGCAGGATTAACTTTAAAAGATATTGATTTAATTGAGCTTAATGAAGCATTTGCTTCTCAATCTTTAGCGGTAATTAGAGGATTAAAACTTAACCCTGATATTGTTAATGTAAATGGTGGAGCTATCGCTTTAGGACATCCATTAGGATGTACAGGAGCTAAATTATCGGTACAACTATTCAATGAAATGCGCCGAAGAAAGAACAAATACGGTATTGTAACTATGTGCGTTGGTACTGGGCAAGGTGCTGCAGGTATTTATGAATTTTTAAAATAAAACATCTAACAATTTCAATAGCAATTTAAAATGGCAACAATAAAAGGAGGAGAATTCCTAATTAAAGAAATTAAATCTGAAGATATTTTTGTTTCTGAAGAGTTTAATGAAGAACAAAAAATGATGAAAGAGGCTGTTCAAGATTTTATAAATCGTGAAGTTTGGCCTTTAAAAGAGAGATTTGAAAGTAAAGATTACGCTTTAACTGAAGAAGTGATGCGTAAAGCTGGTGAAATGGGATTTCTAGGAGTTTCTATCCCTGAAGAATATGGTGGAATTGGAATGGGTTTTGTTTCTACAATGTTAGTAACTGATTATATATCAGCAGCTACAGGATCTTTAGGAACAGCTTTTGGTGCCCATACTGGAATTGGTACTATGCCAATTTTTTTATATGGAACTGAAAAACAAAAACAAAAATATTTACCAGCCTTAACATCTGGAGAAAAATTTGGTGCATATTGTTTAACCGAACCTAGTGCAGGTAGCGATGCAAATTCAGGTAAAACAACTGCAGAATTAACTGAAGATGGGAAACACTATAAAATTAACGGACAAAAAATGTGGATTTCAAACGCAGGTTTTGCAGAAATTTTTATTGTTTTCGGACGTATAGAAGATGACAAAAATATTACAGCTTTTATTTTAGAGTTTGACAAAAATAATCCTAACGGTGTAACTCTTGGGGAAGAAGAACATAAACTTGGAATTGTGTCATCTTCAACTCGTCAGGTATTTTTTAGCGATACATTAATCCCTGTTGAAAATATGCTATCAGAAAGAGGTGCTGGATTTAAAATTGCATTAAACTCTCTAAATGTTGGTCGTATAAAATTAGGAGCGGCTTGTTTAGACGCAAGTAGAAGAATTATTACAGAATCTGTTAAATATGGAAATGAACGTAAACAATTTAAAACTGCCATTTCTAATTTTGGTGCTATCCAAAAAAAATATGCTGAAATGAGTGCAAAAACATTTGCCTTAGATGCTGGTTCTTACAGAGCTGCAAAAGATATTCAGAATATGATTGACTCCTTATTAGCCGATGGCAAATCTCATCAAGAAGCAGAATTAACTGCTTTTAGTGAATATGCTATTGAGTGTGCTATTCTAAAAGTTTATGGTTCAGAAGTTTCACAATACGTATCTGATGAAGGGATTCAAATATTTGGTGGAATGGGATTCTCAAAAGATATGCCAATGGAAAGTGCTTGGAGAGATGCTCGTATTACCAGGATTTATGAAGGTACAAATGAAATTAATCGTTTATTAACCGTTGGAATGTTGCTAAAAAAAGCAATGAAAGGTAAAATTGATTTAATAACACCTGCTATGGAAGTTGGCAATAGTTTACTTGGAATTCCTTCTTTTGATACGCCCGATTTTTCTGAAACATTATCAGAAGAAAAAGCAATGATAGCAAAATTGAAAAAAGCTTTTTTAATGATTTCAGGAAAAGCAGTACAAAAATATGGTGCAGACTTAGACAACCATCAGCAATTAATTTTAGCTGCTGCTGAAATAATGATTGAAATTTATATGGCTGAATCTACCATTTTAAAAGCTGAAAAAATTATCAATTTAACTTCTGAAAAAGAAGCTGAAAGTCAAATTGCAATGGCTAAATTAAATTTACACAATGCTGTTGAAAAGATAAATAGTTTTGGTAAAGAAGCTATTTTCTATTTTGCTGAAGGAGATGAACAAAGAATGATGCTTATGGGATTGAAACGCTTTACTAAATATGTAAATAACCCTAACCCTATTGCACTTAGAAAAGTAATTGCAGAAAAAATTATAACTGAAAATAGTTATTGTTTTTAATTAAATCTTAAATTTTTAAATAAAAAAGTTGTCATTTAGTTATGATAGCTTTTTTATTTTAATTTATTTTGTATTTTTAAAGTAGTACAAACATTAACAAAGTTAACCTCAAAGTTTATAACTTTAATTCTATAAATATGTCAAAAAATGCAGGAGTTTGGATAGATACAAAAAGAGCAATTATTATTACTGTAATTGAAAATAAACCTACTACTAGTAAAACTATTGAATCTACCATTGAAACACGAGTACGAATTCAAGGTGAAACTAAAAAATTTGGAAGATTTGGAAACCAATACCTTACTTTAGAGAAAAAACGTAGAAATAGACGAGATGAACAAATTTCTACATTTTTTAAAAACATCTTAAAAGAACTAACTCTTTATGATAAATTTGTTGTTTTTGGCCCTTCAAAAATGAAAAATCTACTAGAAAAAGAAATTTTTTTAAGTCCAAAATTACTGCCTAAATTTAAAGGCATTTATACTTCCGATAAACTTACTAAAAATCAAAAAGTGGCTTGGGTATTAGATTATTTTAAAGCTAACGCTTAAGTATTTCTTTTCCAATTGCACATTGTAAACACAATTTATTATTACAATAATTATTTTTTAACTGCAATAAAGCTTGAGTTTGAAAGGCGTTTTCACTAGTAAATTTTAACAATTCAAAATTTGATATTATCTTGTTTTTTTCTGGCTTAATTTCACTTAATAAATTAAATAATTCATCAAACTCAACATTACCTAAAGCTTTTAAATAAGTGAATTTTAAAGGAATAATGGTGTTAATTAATAATAAATCCATAAATGATTTGGTTAACTTTTTTACACTTTTTTTAGAGGTAGCCTCAAAAGTATAATGAGTTTCCCAAAATGTTGAAGTTTGAACTAAAAATAATTTATAATAATCTTCCAAAACAGTTGCTTCCATAATTTTAGAAAACATATTTTGTTGTTTTGAAAATAATATAGCCAACTGAGATAAACGAATTGTAGAAAAATTTGCTGGGCGTAACCTAAAAAATTGCATTGAATTTTTTATAAGAGGTGATAATCTAAATTTATGAGATAAATACTGGTATTCCTTTTGTAAATCTCTAAAATAAGTAGCTTCTTTAATTCCCGTTAACAAACCTGCCTGTCCAAAAAAGAAAGCTTCCATTTCAAAAGGGTGCTCTCCTACTTTCCTAACTATTGAAAAATCAAATGAAGTCGCAAATTGTAAAAACGCATCACCATTAACTTTTAATCCAAAGTTTTTTGCCAACAAAATAAATAAAGTTGCTTCCCAATCTGAATTTGTGCTTTTTAAAATCTTATTAATAAAAATCGATTTTGCTTCTAATCAATCTAAATACAATCGTTCTACCCAACTTTTTTTAGTAAAATCATCAATATACTTTAATTCATTTTCACAATTAATCCATTTCTTATTAGAATTAAAAAGAGCTCTATAATTTATAACCAAGCTATTATCAATACTATCTTTCAACACTAAAGTTTCAATACTTTGATTAGTATTTCTAAAAACAGCTATGTCATGTTCCCAAACCACATGTAGAATTACCGCATCATAATTGCTATCTTTTTGGTGATGATGAACATACCAATCTGACGATAAAACATGAATTTCTACATTCCCTGACCAAAGTTGATTATCTAAAACAATTTTAGCATTTAAAAAATCCGGTCCCGAATTATAATTATGCGTTCCTGTAGAAATAATTTCTATTTTTTTTCCGCTAGCAGTTCTCAAGTTATTCGTTGAAAACAATTTTAGTTTCCAAATAAAGTGCAGTAAATTTTCTTTCATAGCTATAAATACTTCGGTAAGGTAAAAATTAACTTTTAGTTATAAAAATTGAAAGCTTTTTTTAACTATTTTTAACCAAAATTAACTTAATTTTGTAGTTAATAATATACCATATATGAACATTATTGATTGCTTAAATTGGCGTTATGCCACCAAAAAATTTGATAGTTCAAAAAAACTTTCTACACATCAACTAGATACTTTAAAACAAGCCTTTAATTTAACAGCTACTTCTTTTGGTTTACAACCTATTAAATTAATAATAATTAGTAATAAAAAACTAAAAGAAAAACTTGTTCCTTTATGTTATTATCAAGAACAAGTAGCTCAAGCATCCCATGTTTTAGCAATTTGTATTGAAAAAAACACTTCAGAAGATGATATAAATGCCTATTTTAGTTTAGAAAAACAAATTAGAGGTACTAAAGAAGAAGTGGTTTCAAAGTTTAGAAGTCAACTAATTGATATGTACAAAAACAAATCTCCCGAAGAAATTGAACAATCAGCAATTTATCAAACATATATTGTACTTGGTAATTTGATGACAGTTTGTGCTGTTGAAAAAATTGATGCTTGCCCAATGGAAGGATTTATTCCTGAAAAGATTGATGAACTTTTAAATTTATCAGAAAAAAACTTAAAATCCATTTTATTATTACCCGTTGGCTTTAGAGCTGGAGATGATATTATGAATGGACTTAAAAAAGTACGAAAACCATTAAACAAAATTATTATAGAAATAAGTTAATATACTTAAATAAACATGATTATGAGTAAAGAAGTAAGAGCCTTAGAACCAAAAGCATTATGGAACAATTTTTCCGATTTAAATGCAGTTCCAAGAGGTTCTAAAAAAGAAGAAAGAGTTCGACAATTTATGGTCGATTTTGGCAATAAGTTAAATTTAGAAACTATTGTTGATCCAATAGGAAATGTTATTATAAAAAAGCC
>VAPM010039522.1_pt1 | contig 21851 bp, 20 predicted proteins | sample 3395091 | NCBI WGS metagenome assembly VAPM01 (sample SAMN08290445, study PRJNA428436) | hydrothermal vent metagenome | isolation source: Deep-sea hydrothermal vent chimney 3 | place: Pacific Ocean: Juan De Fuca Ridge
CCCCGCAACCACAAATTACCATTGCCCGTTTATTGATAGCCGCTGCTTGAAACGCAGTACCAAGCTTGGAATCGAACCATATCCTGTTTGCACCATATTACGTAAAAATAATAATGGACTTAACGCCATGACAGACCTCATAAGTGTCTGTCCCAAACGCTTCCATGCCATTGATTTTCTCAGGGATGTAATTACCCACTGTTGGGAAGGTCAACCTCCGAAAAGCCCGAAGATAGCACCCGAAGTTAATATGAAAGACTTCGGGAATGTTGACTTTGTGGTGGCTGACGTGAATGACGAAGGTGGCGTAGATAAATTTTTGTCGGTTGAATTACAGGCCATAGATATTACCGGTTCGGTAATGCCGGCATACGAGGCCTTAAGGGCGGGTGAAGACCTGAACCGGCGCCCTGTCTATGGTCTAAATTGGGACAACGTATATAAACGCTACATCACTCAACTGATCCGCAAGGGATATTTCCATCATCATTGGAAAAGCAAGATTGTCGCGGTCATTCAGGATCAGGTTTACCGGTATATACTGAAACGGGCCGACTTCATGCGGTCACCGGATGTAAGAAGCAGTACTGTCAACATCATCTTCCTGACATACCGGTTTGATGATGATCCAGATCGACCGGGACAATTTCGTCCGGTGATGACATCCGTGGAAGGCACAAGCCACGCTAACTTGCAGGCGGCCTTTCTTTACAAGGAAACGCCGTCACGTGACTTGTTTTGTGAGCAAATAAAAAAATCGTTGTGCCGGTCAACCGGCCCCACAAATTTAGCTGGAAACTAGATAGTCCCCCGTTAAAAATCCGGACACCATTGATTTGCCAATCTTTTTCCATGATTTGAAGTAACCGCAATTGCAGGAAAGCGTACTTTTGGCGGTCGTTTCCTTGCAATTCTGGATTCACTTTTAGACCCATTTGTGATTTCCCGAAGGCCTTCATATTTGGAAGTTCAAATGCGACCGGAACAATCACCGAAAGCGCGCCACGACGATCTTTGAGATAATGGCCAACACGACCCATATAGCACTTTGATGCCGGAGAGCAGGGGCCGTCCACCCCATCACCTCACCCGAATATTGCAACGGGAACCTTCCCCACATTGCTCCCCGGTATAAGAGAAAAGGATCATAAAAGAGTCACCAAAACCGGCTACACATTGTCGCCATGAACATAACCTTGGTAGAAAACAGGCCCGACCCGATTGCGTCATATAAGGCCGAAGAATTTCTCGAGGCAATTTCCGCCTCGATCAATTTCGCATTTCAGCCGATCGTGAATATTCAGACCGGCGCGGTTTATGGTTACGAGGCCTTGCTACGCGGCCAGGAACGGATGGGCCTGCCCAGTATACAGAGCTTTTTTGATCAGGCCTGGCAAATGGGAATACTGCATCAGGCTGACCTGGCGCTCCGCCAAAAGGCGTTACGCACCTTTTCACGAATTCCCGGCGCCCGCAGCAAGAAGCTGTTCTTCAACCTGGATGGCCGCTGTTTTGAATCGCCGGACTACAGCCCTGAACAGACCCGGGCGTTGATGAAGGAACTGGCGTTCCCCACGAGCAGCCTCTGCCTGGAACTTTCGGAGAAATACGATAACAGTTCGGCCCCGCATGTCGTGGATATTCTCGCCCGCTGCCGCCGGCAATCATTCCGTATTGCGCTGGATGACTATGGCCAGGGTTATTCGCAGCTAAAGATGTTGTATGACCACCAGCCCGACTATTTGAAGATCGACCGTTTTTTCATTAACGGGATGGCTCTGGACGATAAAAAAAGGCTGATGGTCAATACCGTCGCCCGGATGGCCCATACACTGGGTATCGCGGTCATCGCCGAGGGCCTGGAAAGCGAAGAAGATTTCCTGGCCTGCCGCGACGCCGGCTGCAATATGGCGCAAGGCTATCTGATTCAGCGCCCGCAAACGGACATCGGACGATTACTGGACCGGTATGAAATTGTAGCGCGGCTTAACGACAATGAACGGCGCCGCAAGGAAGTCAAAGGTGACCGAAGCCTGGTCCGCGAGAAGATAGATATTCTTCCATCCATCAACGAAACCGACGATATCGGAAAAGTGATAGACATATTCAAGCGTCATGACGATATGGCCTTCCTGCCGGTGCTTGATGTGACCGGTTATCCGCGCGGACTGGTCCGGGGTTCCAACCTGAAGGCCATGCTTTACAATCGCTTCGGCCACGCCCTGCTGGCCAACAGGGGCCTTGGCGACCCGCTGGATCGCCTGATCGGCAAATGCCCGGTCGCCGACATTGAAAGCAGCGTCGAGGAAATTCTCGATATCTATGCCCAGGGTCAGAACCCGGACGGCATCCTGATTGTCGAGAAGCTATGCTATGTAGGTTTGCTTTCGACCCAATCGCTGCTTACCCTGCTGCATGAAAAAAGCCTGGAACAGGCGCGCGATCAAAATCCGCTAACCAAGTTGCCCGGCAACCATTCCATAACCAACTACGTGACCAGTTGCCTGGAGCATAATTGCGACGAACAATGTTGTATCGTTTATTTTGATCTCGATAACTTCAAGCCGTTCAACGACCATTACGGCTTCCGGCAAGGGGATCGGGCGATATTATTGTTTGCCGAAATCATGCAGCGCCTGCTGCGGCATAATGGGGTATTTCTTGGCCATATCGGCGGCGACGACTTTTTCGCCGGTTTTACCGGCATCAGCCCGTTTGTGGTAAGAAGAGAAATACAGGCCACCCTGGATAAATTTGCCAAAGACATCATAAGTTTTTACGACCCCATCGACCTCAAGCGTGGATATCTGGAACGCCCGGACCGCAACGGCGAAATCCACCGTTACGGGTCGCTGACCTGCTCGGCGGTCATCGTACAAGTGGGGGCGACGGCGCGACCGCGTGACCACGAGGCGCTGATTCAGGACATTGCCCGCCTGAAAAAACAGGCCAAGAAGTCTCCGGATCATATAGCGTTCAGGGAATTTCCGTAATCGTTCGGCTTTCCGGCGCTGAAATAATCTCAATGGGTCTTTATCAGTGATCCTTGGTATTAGCGCATATATTTTGACCGGCGATTAAATTCAGACAAAAAAAAGACCCGCCAAACGGCGGGCCTTGCATTCTGTCAGGCAACCATCATCAGGCGGTGGCTTCCATGGCCTTCCTGATTTTGCGTTTGATGACCAGCGCCTGGTCAGTCAGCTTGCCGTTGGCGGTTTCCAGCAGGAACTTATCCAGCCCGCCCTTATGTTCGATGGTGCGCAGGGTGCGGGCAGCCAGGCGCAGCCGGACCTTGTCGCCAAGAATATCGCTCATCACCGTCACGTCTTGCAGGTTCGGTAGGAACCGCCGGCGCGTCTTGTTGTGAGCATGGCTCACATTGTTGCCGGTCTGAACGCCCCGGCCCGTAAGTTCACAGCGTCTCGCCATCGGATGGTTCCTTAAATGCTCAATATAACGGCCACAAGAGGGCGTTTTCTACGGGATCGACCAGCCGCCGTCAAGGGCAAAGGCCGAGATCCCGTCAACGCATGGCCCGCCGCAGGTTTTCGTCCAGTTTATCAAGGAATTGCTGGGTCGTCATCCAGGCCTGATCGGGGCCGATCAGCAGCGCCAGATCCTTGGTCATAAAGCCCTGTTCGACGGTCTCGACACAGACTTTTTCGAGGGTATCGGCGAACTTGACCACTTCCGGGGTTTCATCGAATTCGCCGCGATAGTGCAGCCCCCTGGTCCAGGCGAAAATAGAGGCGATCGGATTGGTCGAAGTCTCCTTGCCCTGCTGGTGCATACGGTAATGGCGGGTCACCGTGCCGTGGGCGGCTTCGGCTTCGACGATCCGGCCGTCGGGGCTAAGCAGCACCGAAGTCATCAGCCCGAGTGAACCGAAACCCTGGGCCACGGTATCGGATTGCACGTCGCCGTCGTAATTCTTGCAAGCCCAGACGAAACCGCCTTCCCACTTCATGGCGGCGGCCACCATGTCGTCTATCAGGCGATGTTCGTAAGTAATGTCGGCGGCTTCGTATTTGTCCTTGAATTCGGCCTGAAAAACTTCCTCGAACAGGTCCTTGAAGCGACCGTCATAGGCCTTCAGGATGGTATTCTTGGTCGACAGATACACCGGCCAGCCCAGGTTAAGGCCGTAATTCAGGCAGGCCCTGGCGAAGCCGCGAATGGATTCATCCAGGTTATACATCGCCATGGCGACGCCGCCACCAGGGTAATTGAAGACCTCGCGTTCGATGGTCTCGCCACCGTTTTCCGGCGTGAAAGTCATGGTCAGCTTGCCCGGTCCGGGAACCACGAAGTCGGTCGCCCGGTACTGATCGCCGAAAGCATGACGGCCAATAACGATGGGTCGGGTCCAGCCGGGAACCAGCCGGGGCACATTCTTGCAGATGATCGGCTGGCGGAACACGGTGCCGCCCAGAATGTTGCGGATGGTGCCGTTGGGCGAGCGCCACATCTCTTTCAAGCCAAATTCCTCGACCCGGGCCTCGTCGGGGGTGATCGTCGCACATTTGACGCCGACCCGGAATTCGGTGATGGCATTGGCCGCGTCGATGGTGATCTGGTCATCGGTCTGGTCTCGTTTTTCGACGCTCAGATCGTAATATTTAAGGTCCACATCAAGATACGGCAGGATCAGTTTTTCCTTGATGAAAGCCCAGATGATGCGGGTCATTTCATCGCCATCCAGTTCGACAATGGGATTGGCGACTTTAATTTTAGCCATAGCGAGTGTCTCCGGAAATATTGGTAATTACAGGTGGCTGGTCAGCACTTCATCGGATACTTGCGGCGCCGATTCAAGGGCCGGGAAGACCCGTTCGACACTATCGACGACGCTAAACAAATCGGCGATGCCATGATGACCGAAGCCGGCGTCGGCGATCGCCCCGATCAAATCCAACAGTGGCCGCCAGTAGTTGTCGATATTAAGCAGCACGACCGGCTTGCTGTGCTGCTGCAATTGTTTCCAGGTCAGAATTTCAATGGTTTCATCCAGGGTGCCCAAGCCGCCCGGCAAAGCCACGAAAGCGTCGGAACGCTCGAACATGGTGCGCTTGCGCTGGTGCATGCTGTCGACCACGATCAATTCGGTCAGGCCGGGATTGCCGACCTCGAATTCCATTATGAACTGCGGGATGACGCCGGTCGCCCGCCCGCCGGCTTCCAGCGTGGCGCGGGCTACCATGCTCATCAGTCCGATGTCTCCGCCACCGTAAATCAGGCGGGCGCCGTGCGCGGCGATTTCAGCGCCAAGGGCGCGAGCCGCCTGACCGTGGGCCAGATCATTGCCGGCCCGGGAGCCGCAAAACACGCATACGGAGGAAATATCGGTCATGGCGGTCAGGATAGACGGCGGGGAGCGATTGTCCATCATGAAATTCCAATAATGCTAACGCATTGCACATGACGGGGGCTCGTACTAGGCTTGTCGTTCGAAAGCGAATCTCACCCGCTTGGGAAGGGATTGATTCCGAATCAGTGGAGAGACTGTTGAATCGGCCATTTATCATCGCCACCATCGGGGTAATCGTTATCGTCCTGGCCATCGTGCTGAATTATCTGTCGGGGCCGACCGACGAAACCGCCATCCCCGCAATCAGCGAAAAGCCCAGGGAAGAAGCGCCCGCCGCCTCCAGCCAACCGGTGCGGGAACCGACGCCGCCATCCTTCGATGTGGTCCGGGTCAATCCTAATGGCGACGCGGTAATGGCCGGTCGGGCCGAACCCGCCAGTGACCTGGAACTGATCGACAGCGGCGCCGAGATGGGGCGGTTCAAGGCCGACAAGCGCGGCGAATGGGTGTTCGTGCCCGAACAGCCCATGAAACCCGGCAAACACCGGCTTAGCCTGATTATGAAGATCGAAGGGCGGGAGCCTGTCAAATCGACGTCGGATGTGGTGCTGGTAGTGCCCGAACGGGGCAAGGACATCGCCGGACAAGCCGGTGACGGTCAGGTGCTGGCGCTCAGGATTGGCCCCGACGGCAAGGCCACGGTGATGCAAAGCCCCGGCGGCGGCGCTGGCGGCGGCAAACTGACGGTCGATGCCGTCGATTACGACGAGAATGGAAAATTGTTCATCAGCGGTCGCGCCGCGCCGAACGGCACCGTACAGCTTTACCTGAACAACCGCTTTATCGGCCACGCCCGGGCCGGGGCCGACGACGGCAGCGGCGGCGGCGCCTGGACCATGAGCCCGGAAAACCCGGTGGCCCCCGGTCTTTATACGCTGCGCGCCGACCATATCGATAATTCCGGCAAGGTCCTGGCGCGGGTAGAATTCCCGTTCTCGCGGGCCAAGCCAATCACCGAAACGGCGCTTAATGCCGGCGATTATGTAATTGTCCAGCCGGGCAACAGCCTGTGGCGTCTGGCCCGTCGCACCTATGGCGAAGGCACCCGCTACACGGTGATCTATCAGGCCAACAAGGGCCAGATCACCGACCCCGACCTGATTTACCCCGGCCAGCGATTCAAATTGCCGGAATAGAATTCGCCGGCATCGTCTCATGCCCTGACACCAAATTGCACTAACCATTGAGCAATTTCCCGCGTATCGCTATATCTGTGGGCGCAGGATGAACCGCCCTAGGACGATACCCTTTGCTGAAATCCGTACTGGTTCCCATCAACGCCGCCGGCTGGCCGTTTATCGGCCTGTTCGCCGCCTTCACTGTCGGTTTGTTTTATTTGGCCGCGCCGCTGGGCTGGGCCGGCGTCGTGCTGACTTTGTGGTGCGTCTATTTTTTTCGCGATCCGGACCGGGTGACGCCGCTCGCCGATAATCTTATTATCAGCCCGGCCGATGGCGTTGTGCAGTTGATCGACCGCGCCCAACCGCCGCCGGAACTGGATATGGGCGACGGCGAACGGCCACGGGTTTGCGTCTTCATGAATGTCTTTAACGTGCACGTCAACCGGGCCCCGGCCAGCGGCATCATCACCAGGATCGCCTATCGTCCGGGCAAGTTTTTCAATGCGTCGCTGGATAAAGCCAGCGAATTCAATGAACGCATGTCGATCCGCATGACCACCTCGCAAAAGCACGACATAGCCTTTGTGCAGATCGCCGGCCTGGTCGCAAGGCGCATCAAATGCGACATCGTCAAGGGCCAGACAGTCAGGGCCGGCGAACGCTTCGGGCTGATCCGGTTCGGCAGCCGGGTCGATGTCTACCTGCCCGATGGCGTCGAACCACTGGTCGCCACCGGCCAGTTGGCGGTAGCCGGCGAGACGGTGATCGCCGATGTCTCATCGGGCCAGGCGGCGCGAAACGGCGAGGTTCGATAGCCATGCAACGCAAACGACCGCAGTGGCTGCATTTTAACCGGATGATCCCTAATATATTAACGATCATGGCGCTTTCGGCCGGCATGTCGGGGATCAAATTCGGGCTGGAAGGACTGTGGGAATTTGCCGCGCTGGCGATTCTGGCGGCCGCCATCCTGGACGCACTGGACGGTCGCATCGCCCGTATTCTGAAGGGTTCCAGCAAGTTTGGCGCCGAACTGGATTCCCTGTCGGATTTCATCAGTTTCGGTGTCGCCCCGGCCTTTATGCTGTATCTGTGGGCAATGCAGGGCGCCGGACGCTTCGGCTGGATGCTGGCCTTGCTGTTCGCGGTCAGCATGGCGCTGCGGCTGGCCCGCTTCAACACCATGCTGGAAGACGAAAACCTGCCGCCCTGGACCAGGCACTTTTTTACCGGCGTACCGGCCCCGGCCGGGGCCGGACTGGTGCTGCTGCCGATGATGCTGTCGTTTCAGTTTGGCGATGGATTCTTTCGTGAGCCGGCCACGGTATCGCTGTTCTTAGTCGGCGTCGCGGCCCTGGTGGTCAGTTCGATCCCGACCTATTCGTTCAAGAAAATCGGCATCAAGGCGAAATACCTGGTGCCGGTGATGATTCTGGTCGCCGCCTTCGTCACCGCCCTGGTCAGCGCCCCCTGGACGACCCTGTCGGTGGTCATGCTGGCCTACCTGTGCCTGATACCGGTCAGCCACCGCAACTATCGCCGCCGCATGGCGAAAGAAGCCGAGGCGGGCGAACCGCAGGAATAAGATTCATCTCGGCTGTAATTAAGGTGACAGTTTACTAATTATAGACTAATTGCTAATACAATTAATCTATAATTAGTAAACTGTCACCTTAATTGTATTCCCCGCGATTCTATTCCGTCGCCCGGGCGGCGTTCCGGATCTCGGCCCGGCGCAATCGCCAGGCGTGGACGTTGGCTTTCAGCATCAACGCCGATGGTGTCACCACCAGCGTCAGGATAGTCGCGAAACCCAGTCCGAAGACGATCGACGTGGATAACTGCCCCCACCACTGCATGGACGGCGCGCCGACGGTGACGGCGCGGGTGATAAAGTCGATGTTGACGCCCAGCACCATGGGCATCAGCCCCAACATGGTGGTGATCGTAGTCAGCATCACCGGGCGCAGGCGCTGGGCGCCGGTGTGCAGGATCGCGTCGTAGGGATCGGTAGTTTCCAGTAACCGGTCGTAGGTGTCGATCAGCACAATATTGTTGTTAACCACGATCCCGGCCAGCGCGATGATGCCGACGCCGCCCATGACGATGCCGAATGGCTGACCGGTGACCAGCAAGCCGATAAACACCCCGATGGTCGACATGATGACAGCGCTCAGGATCAGGAAGGCCGAATAAAAGCTGTTGAACTGGGTCACCAAAATTATCGCCATAATAAACAGCGCCACACCGAAAGCCTTGACCAAAAAGGCCTCGGCCTTTTTCTTTTCTTCGTCCTCGCCCTTGAAGGAGACATCGATACGCGGATCCAGTCCAGCGGTCTTGATCCAGGCCTGGACTTCCTTGATTTTATCATCGGCCAGCAGCCCCTTGGCCACATCCGCCTTGACCGCCATGATCCGCCGGGCATCGACCCGGTTAACCGTACCGGTGCGTGGTTTGGCTTTCCTGGTCACGAAGTTGCTGATCGGCACTTTGCCATATTCGGTGGTAACGCGAATTTGATCCAGTTCGTCGATGGTACGGTAGGTTTTGGAATATCTGGCCCGAATATCCAGTTCGTCATCGGCATCGTCAGGCCGATAACCGCCCAGCTTGACGCCGGCGCTGGCCATCTGCACGGCGAGACCGATCATATCGATATCGGCGCCGTATTTTGCCGCCTGCGCACGATCGACGATCAATTCCCAGTCGATCCCGGGCAAAGGCCTGGAATCTTCAATATTGGTCAGGCCATCGATTCCTTTGAAACCCTCAAGCACCCGTTCGACCGCCGGGGCCAGCAGTTCCGGATAGCGTGACGACAACTGCACCTGCACCGGCTTGCCCACCGGCGGGCCGGTTTCCTGCTTGCGCCGGTCTATAATAAGTCCGGTCAGGCCCCGGGTCCGTTCCTCGATATCGGACAGGATGGCGTCGGCCGTGCGGCGCTTCTGCCAATCGACCAATTCCAGCGTGATAGTGCCGATGATATCTTCGGATTCGACACTGTTCCGTTCCTTGCCTACGCGCGAATAGATGGCGTCGAATTCACCCCTTTCCCGTTGCAGGTCGAGAATGTGCCGTTCCACCTGTTTCATCATCGAATCCATTTCATGGATCGACAGATTGCCCCGCGCCCGAACCTGAATCTTGGCAAAATCCGGCTCGACTTCGGGGAAAAATTCGACCCCCTTGCCAAGATAGGCGTAGGCCACCTGAACGCCAATCAGCACCGCCACCGAAGCAAGAATGATCTTGGCCGGATGGCGCAGGGCGAATTTCAGGACACGGACGTAGGCGCCGGTCATCCCGCCGGCCGATTCCGGGTCGCCGGATTCACTGCCGGCCAGCGCCCGCATGGTTTTGGCGTCGGCCGCGCCGGGCTTGCCGACGAAGGCGCCCAGCGTCGGGATGAAGATCAGGGCCATCAGCAGCGACGCCGACAGGGTCGCGAGCAGGGTTATCGGCAGATACTTCATGAACTCGCCGACAATGCCGGGCCAGAACAGCAGCGGCAGGAAAGCCGCCAGGGTGGTCGCCGTCGAGGCGATGATCGGCCATGACATGCGCTTGGCGGCCAGCCCATAGGCAATTCTGCGGTGTTCGCCTTCGGTCATCTTGCGGTCGGCGTATTCGGTGACCACGATGGCGCCGTCGACCAACATGCCGACGGCCAGAATCAGGGCGAACAACACCACGATGTTGATCGTCAGGCCCATCGCCGAGATCACCAGAATACCGGTCAGAAACGAGCCCGGAATCGACAGGCCGACCAGGCCGGCGGTACGCAGGCCAAGGGCCGCGATAATAACGATCATCACCAGCAACACGGCGGCGATAACGTTGTTTTGCAGGTCGTTCAGCATGTTGCGGATATCGGTCGATTTATCCTGGGCAAAACCCAGATGCATGACGTTTTGCAGGGTCGGCGGCCAACTGGCCTTTTCCGCCGCGACTACCCGCTGCACGGCCTCGATGGTATCGATGATATTCTCACCGGACCGTTTGGAAACTTCCAGCACCAGCGCCGAACGACCGTCGATGCGGGCGAATGAACTGGGGTCCTTGAAGGTCCGGCGGATATCGGCGATGTCGCCCATGGTAAGCACCGCGTCGCCATCTACTTTTATGGGCAGCTTCATGATGTCCCAGGTGCTTTCAAACAGGCCCGGCACCTTCAGGGGGAACCTGCCGCGACCGGTATCCTGGGCGCCGGCGGCAATCAGCAAATTGGATTTGGCGACCGCCTGAATCGCCAGTTCCGGGGCCAGGCCATAGCTTTCGACCTTAATCGGATCGATCAGAATTTCGACCATTTCCTCTCGGTTGCCGGCAATTTCGGCCTTCAGCACACTGCCGATGCCTTCGATTTCGTCTTTCAGGTCACGGGCCAACCGGAACAGCGTGCGTTCCGGGACCTCGCCCGAAAGGGTCACCAGCAGCACCGGAAACAGGCTCAGGTTAACCTCGTGCACGGTCGGTTCTTCGGATTCCTGAGGCAGGTCCGGCTTTACCAGATCGACCTTCTCGCGAACATCGGCAAGGGCCGTGTCGGAATCGAAACCGGCATCGAATTCCAGCGTCACGCTGCCGCCGCCTTCGTAGCCGGTGGAACGCATTTCCTTGACGCCTTCGATCGACCGCAGTTCCTGTTCCATGGGGCGAACCAGCAGCCGTTCGGCATCTTCGGGCGAGATACCCTCGTGCTTTATCTGCACATAGATGATCGGAACCGAAATATCGGGATCGGATTCCTTGGGGATCTGGATGTAGGCGACGGTGCCGGCAATCAACACCAGCACCAGACAGGAAAGAACGGTGCGGGCGTGGGTAAAGGCGGTATCGATCAGCGCGTTCATGACGCGTCCTGGCCGCCGTCGGCAATCGAGCCAATGGCCTTCTGGCCGGTGCGCACGAATTCCTGACCGACGGTAATCAACTCGATGCGGTCGGGCAGACCCTCGACCCAGAGACCTTCCGGAGTGTCCTCGACAATGGTTCCGGTATGGAAACGGACGACGCCGTTTTCATCTAGTATCTTGACGCCAAGGATGCCTTCGGACGACAGCGTCAACACCGCCGGGGTAATAAAATGGGCCTTCGCCATGCCCATATTAAGCGACATCTGGGCCGTCTGCCCGGCGGCGACGGCGGCGCCGGAATTGGCTACCGATACTTCGACCCTGAACGTTCTTGTGGTCGACGAGGCGACCTTCGATATATAGCTGACGATTCCTTTCAGGGGTTGTCCATCCAGGGTTTTGGCCAGCGCCGGCGTACCGGTTTTCAACAGCCTTACCGAACGTTCGGTGACTTCGCCGACGACCAGTATCGGATCGAGATCGACTATATGGCCGACGGCACCGCCGATGGCGGCAAAATCGCCGATCTCTACCGGCCGGTCGTCCAGCACACCGGCGAACGGGGCGCGGATAACCGTGCGGCCGATATCGGTGGTTATGGACTCGAGCCCGGCCTTGGCCATTTCCAGCTGGGCCGCCGATTCCGCCAATTTAACCTTCGATCTGTATTGTTTCTGCGACAGCTCCTGGGCCGCCTTGTAGGCGATGGCGTATTGATTGACCAGGGCCTTGGCCTCGTCCAGGCGGGCCTTGCGATCATCCATGGCGATGCGGGCGATGACCTGCCCCTTCTTCACGTTGGCGCCTTTTTTAACCGGCAGCGCGACGATGCGCCCGGCGGTTTCGGCCCTGACATCAACCATCCGCGAGGCCTCGGTACGCCCGAATAATATCAGGTTGCGCGGGTGTTCACTGGCCACTGAAATCCGTGTCCGGACCCGCGCCAGCTGCTCGGATTTCTTTTCCGCAGACTGCACCATAACCACCTTCGAGGTACCTTCGGGAAGTTCCTCGGCTCGGAACTGGCCGGAATAAATCCAGCCGGCGACGGCGACGGCGACGCCGCCGGCGATTATATATGAACTTTTCATTGCGCTGCTTTCTGTTCCGACGGGCCAAATAACAAGTGACTGTTTTCTTCCATGTAGGTAATCGCCGCCTGGTAAAAGGCCTGCCCGAAACCATGAACGAATTCACAATGGGGCGGTATTTCCTCGTCGGTCGGCTGGCTGACATAATCCAGTTTCTCGCGGTAAGCCAGAAGATAGCCTTCGAACACGTCCCTCAGGTGGCCGGCATCAAGATGGTCGGCCAGGAAAAACATCAACATGGCTTCGGACCTGATCTTGTCGGGCGACGGCATTTTTTTGAGCTTGCGGGCCAGCACGGCGCTCCCTTTGGCGGTGATCGCGTATACCTTTTTGTCGGGCCGCCCGTCCTGAGCCTCTTCGCGCATGGTGATGAGACCTTTTTGTAAAAGTTTGCCCAGCGAAGGATAGATGGACCCGTAACTGGCGTGATAGAAATATGCAAACGGCCCTTCTTCAAACAACTTCTTGATTTCGTAGCCGCTGGCTTCGCCCATAGTCAACGAGCCCAGACACAGTGTTTGTACGTCCATGATATTTCCTTATTCAGAATTACCCATATATCAATATGATATATATCACGTCAATATAATTGAGTCCACATCCGGGCTATGTAACGCTATCGTGAGCGGACACGAAGTCAGGGAGACGCCGACATGACCAAAGATCAGCACACCGGTGGCTGCCAGTGCGGCGCCGTCAAATACCGCTTCGGCAAGGCCCTGCGCGGCGTCGTTAACTGCCATTGCTCGCAATGCCGCCGTACGCACGGCCATTACGGGGCCTATACCAACGCCGGCCTGGATCAATTCAAGTTGCTGGAAGATCGTGGCCTGAAGTGGTTCCGGGCCTCCGATATAGCCCGGCGGGGGTTCTGCAAGGAATGCGGCGCGACCCTGTTCTGGGTCGGCGACGGCGACAACTACATCGGCATTGCGGCGGGGACCATCGACGACCCGAGCGGCCTGCAAACAACCGATCACATCTTCGTCGCCGACAAGGGCGATTATTACGAAATTACCGATGGCCTGCCCCAGCACGAGCGGGGAATGTAGGGTTTTTCAAAGGGCCGTGACCGCCGTCGCGATTTCACCATGCACGGTCGGGCGGTGGATAGACCGTCCCATGCAGCGATGCGAGATATGCCAAAATGAAGTCCAGATATTCCATTTTCAGCCTGGCCCGCAACGCCATCAGCCACCATCAGGACTGGCAACGGGTGTGGCGCAGCCCGGACCCGAAACCGGCCTACGAGGTTATTATCATCGGCGGCGGCGGGCACGGCCTGGCGACCGCCTACTATCTGGCCACGGAACACGGCATAAGCAACATCGCGGTGCTGGAAAAGGGCTGGCTGGGCGGCGGCAACACCGGTCGCAACACCACCATCATCCGCTCGAACTACCTGTGGGACGAAAGCGCCAGAATATACGACAAATCCCTGCGGCTTTACGAAGGGCTGTCCCAGGAGCTTAACTTCAACATCATGCTGAGCCAGCGCGGGGTGCTCAATCTGGCCCACAACCTGGGCGACCTGCGCGAGATCAGGCGCCGGGTCAACGCCATCCGCCTGAACGGCATCGATTCCGAAATGCTTGACACATCCGAGGTCGCCGCGATGGTGCCGATCCTGGATTGCTCGAAGGACGCCCGCTATCCGATCCTTGGCGCTTCCCTGCAACGGCGCGGCGGCGTCGCCCGCCATGACGGTGTCGCCTGGGGTTTCGCCAGGGCCGCTGACGCCCGTGGCGTCGATATCATCCAGAACTGCGAGGTTACCGGCATTATGCGCGACGGCGATGCCGTTACCGGCGTCGAGACCACGCGCGGCGACATTTCATCGGCCAAGGTAGCCATCGTAACCGCCGCTCACACCAGCCATGTCGCGGCCATGGCCGGACTGCGGCTGCCGATTGAAAGCCATCGGTTGCAGGCGATGGTGTCGGAACCGATCAAGCCGGTGCTGGATTGCGTCGTAATGTCGGGCGCCGTGCATGCCTATATCAGCCAGTCCGACCGCGGCGAGATGGTTATGGGCGCCGGCATCGACCATTTCAGCTCCTACGCCCAGAATTCCTCATTGGCCGTCGTCGAGCTTCAAATGGCCGCAGTCACCAAGCTTATACCGATCTTGTCCCGCCTGCGCCTGATGCGCCAGTGGGCCGGCATCGTCGATGTCTGCCCCGACGCCAGCCCGATCGTTTCGAAAACGCCGGTCCGGGGCCTGTATGTCAACGGCGGCTGGGGCACCGGCGGATTCAAGGCGACGCCGGGATCGGGCTGGGTGTTCGCCCACACCATCGCCCGCGACCAGCCGCACCCCCTGAACGCGCCGTTCGCCCTGGATCGCTTCAGTAGCGGCGCACTGATCGACGAGCACGGGGCCGCCGCCGTATCCCATTAGGAGCCCATGACATGTTATTAATTCCCTGCCCCTGGTGCGGCGAGCGCGACGAACAGGAATTTGCCTATGGCGGCGAAGCCCATATCACCCGGCCTGCGGACCCGGACGCGCTGTCGGATGAACAATGGGCCGATTACCTGTTCATGCGCAAGAACACCAAGGGCGCCTGTATGGAACGCTGGAACCACGCCCACGGCTGCCGCCGCTGGTTCAACGCCAGGCGCGACAACGTGACCAATCGCATCGAGCGGGTCTACAAGGCAGGTGAAACATGAGCGCCCATCGCAACAGGCTGGACGATGGCGGGCGCATCGACCGCGGCAAGCCGGTGACTTTCACCTTCAACGGAAAAAGCTATGGCGGCTATCGGGGCGACACCCTGGCTTCGGCCCTGCTCGCGAACGGTGTCGGAATCGTCGCCCGCAGTTTCAAGTATCATCGCCCGCGCGGTATTTTCAGCGCCGGTGTCGAAGAACCCAACGCCGTCGTGCAACTGGAAACCGGGGCCAGGACCCGGCCCAATATGCAGGCCACGGAAATTGAACTTTACGAGAACCTGAGCGCCACCAGTGTCAACTGCTGGCCCGGCGTCAATGTAGATTTGTGGGCGATCAACAATCTGGCCGCCCGCCTGCTGCCCGCCGGTTTCTATTACAAGACCTTCATGTGGCCGAAAAACCTGTGGCTTACTTACGAGCGGATTATCCGCAACGCCGCCGGGCTGGGCCGGGCGCCCGGGGAACCGGACCCGGACACCTACGACAAGATGCACATTCATGCCGACGTGCTGGTCGTCGGGGCCGGCCCCGCCGGGCTGGCCGCCGCGCTGGCCGCCGGTCGCAGCGGCGCCCGCGTGGTGCTGGCCGAACAACAACCGGAGATCGGCGGCCGTTTACTCAGCGAACATGCAATCATCGGCGGCAAGCCCGCCGCCGACTGGATAGCGGTCACGCTGGAGGAACTGTCGGCCATGCCCGAGGTCCGCCTGCTGACCCGGACCACGGCATTCGGTTATTACGATCATAATTATCTGGGCCTGGTCGAACGCCGCCACATTAATATTGCCGAACCGGTCGACGGGGCCAGCGAACGGCTGTGGCGGGTCCGCGCCAAACGGGTGGTGCTGGCCGGCGGGGCCATCGAACGGCCCCTGATTTTCGCCGATAACGACCGTCCCGGCGTCATGCTGGCCGGCGCGTTAAGGTCCTATGTCAACCGTTACGCCGCCATACCGGGCCGGCAGGCGGTCATCTTCACCAACAATGACGACGCCTATCGCTCGGCCCTGGACCTGGACCGGGCCGGCATCAAGGTCGCCACAGTCATCGACCTGCGCCATGACCCGGACGGCGAACTGCCCGACGCCGTGCGCACCCGTGGCATCGAGGTGCTGGACGGCTGGGCCATTACCGCCGTAATCGGCAAGCGCCATATCAAGGCGGTCGATGTCCGGCGGCTGAAATCCGAAGGCGACGACGTTACCGGTGAAACCCGGCGTATTCCATGCGACGTACTGGGGTCATCCGGCGGCTGGAATCCGGTCGTTCATCTGCATTCCCAGTCCGGCGCCAAGGCCCGTTTCGAAGACACCATTCAATCCTTCGTGCCCGGCCCAGCGGTCCAGGCCGAACGCTCCGCCGGGGCGGCGAACGGCGCATTCGGCCTGAATGACTGTCTGGCCCAGGGCCACGCCGCCGGAACCGAAGCCGCCAGACTGACCGGCTTCAAGGCTTCCTCCAGGGCGATCAAAGCGGAACAGCCGGCGGAAAGCCGGACCGAAGCCCTGTGGTTCGTCCCGGACGGCCAGGACAAGGGCTTCGGGGCCAAGCATTTCATCGACCTGGCCAACGACGTCACCGTCGCCGATATCGACCTGGCGGCCCGCGAGGGTTATCGTTCGGTCGAACACGTCAAACGCTACACGGCGCTGGGCATGGGGCCGGACCAGGGCAAGACCGGTAATATACCGGGCCTGGCGGTACTGTCCGGCGCACTGGGCAAACCGATACCCGAAGTCGGAACCACGACCTTTCGGCCGCCGTTCACGCCGGTTACCTACGGGGCGCTGGCGGGCCGCGATATCGGCGGGCTTTCCGACCCGGCGCGAAAATCGGCGATGCATAACTGGCATTTGCACAACGGCGCCATGTTCGAAGACGTCGGCCAGTGGAAGCGCCCCTGGTACTATCCGAAACCCGGCGAGACCATGCAGGATGCGCTCAACCGGGAATGCCTGGCGGCGCGCAACTGCATTGGCATTCTCGATGCCTCGACACTGGGCAAGATCGATATTCAGGGCCCGGACGCCGCCGGGTTCCTTAACCGTATCTACACCAACGCCTGGACCAAACTGGCCACGGGGCGCTGCCGCTATGGCCTGATGCTGGGCGAAGACGGCATGATTATGGACGACGGCGTCACCGCCCGCCTGGCCGAAAATCATTTTCACATGACCACCACCACCGGCAACGCCGCCCGGGTGCTGGCCTGGCTGGAAGAATTGCTGCAGACCGAATGGCCGAACCTCAAGGTCTACTGCAATTCGGTCACCGAACACTGGGCGACCATGACCCTGTGCGGCCCCATGGCGCGGGACCTGCTGGGCGAATTTACCGACATCGACCTGGCGGGCGATGCCTTCCCGTTCATGAGTTTCCAAAACGCCACGGTCGGCGGTATCGACGGGCGCATCTTCCGCATCAGTTTTACCGGCGAGGTTTCCTACGAAATCAACGTTCCGGCCAATCACGGGCTGGCCCTTTGGACGGCGCTGATGAACGCCGGCCAGAAATACGGCATCACCCCCTACGGCACCGAAACCATGCACATCCTGCGGGCCGAAAAAGGCTATATCATCGTCGGTCAGGAAACCGACGGCACCACCACACCCGGTGATCTGGGCATGGAATGGATCGTCTCGAAAAAGAAGGACTTCATCGGTCGCCGCTCGTTATCGCGCGGCGACTGTGTGCGGCAGGATCGCAAGCAACTGGTCGGACTGCTGACCGGGGATGGCGATCTGGTCCTGCCGGAGGGCGCGCAACTGGTGGCTGAATTAAAGGATTCGCCGCCCATGGAAATGATCGGCCACGTCACTTCAAGCTATTTCAGCGCCAACCTGGGCCGCAGCATCGCCCTGGCCCTGGTCAAGGACGGGCGAAACCGCAGCGGCGAAACCATCCACGCCCCGTTGCGGGACCGGACCATTTCCGCCGAAATTGTCAGCCCGGTATTTTTCGACCCCGAGGGGGAGCGGCTCAATGGTTGAAAGTTATCTCAGGCAAAGCCCGCTGGCGCCGCTGGGATTGCAGGCGCGGGCCTCGACCGGCAAGGCCGGTGTCAGGATGGGCGAGCGGCCGTTTCGGGGCATGATCGGCTTGCGCGGTAATGCCGGTGATCCGGATTTTGGGGCGGCGGCGACCAAGGCGCTCGGCTTCGCCCTGCCGACAGAGCCCAACACCGCCGCCGGCAGGGGGGCCAAACGGGCGCTGTGGATGGGTCCCGATGAATGGCTGATCGTCACCGCGCCCGGCGCCGGGCCAAAAACAATCGCGGGTTTGCGAAAAAATCTGGCGGTCCTGCACGCCGCCGTGTTCGATGTTTCCGACAGCCGGACGATCATCGAATTATCGGGCCGGCATGCCCGCGAGGTGCTGATGAAGGGCTGTAGCATAGATTTTCACCCCCGCGTTTTCGGCCCCGGCCAATGTGTGCAATCGACCCTGGCCCTGGCCCATGTGCTGATCCACCAGACGGCGCTTAACAAACGCACCACCACCCCGACCTATCACATCTACATCCACCGCAGCTTCGCCGAATACCTGTGGGCCTGGCTGGAAGACGCGGGTGGAGAATATGGGATCGGGGTTAGGGCCGGTTATACCAAGGATCACTGATAAAGAATGCGGAGTCTAAAAGCCTTCGCGCTCCAGGCGTTTGCGTTCCAGCTTGCGGCCGCGGCTGATCGCCTCGGCTTTTTCCCGCGCCCTGCGTTCGGACGGTTTTTCGAAGGCGCGGCGCAGCTTCATTTCACGGAACACGCCTTCGCGCTGCAATTTCTTCTTGAGGGCCTTCAAGGCCTGATCGACATTGTTGTCGCGGACGGTGACCAGCACTGGTTTTCACTCTCACATCTATAAATTACAGGCAAACGGAACAAGCCTCTTCCGTTCAGGCGGAGGGCCTTCTAACATATCCGCATGGCTGTGTGAAGACCGTGCAAACATCATTTTTAACTTTTTCGCGCCCACCGGAAAACAGGATAAACAGAGGCCTATGGCAATACTAAAGATTGCCCGCATGGGGCACCCGGTTCTACGCCGCAAGGCCGCCCCGGTGGCCGACCCGGCGAGCCCGGAAATTGCCCGACTGGTGGCCGATATGCTCGACACCCTGGCCGATATCGGCGGGGTCGGTCTGGCCGCGCCGCAGGTTCATGTACCGCTGCGGCTGATTATTTTTCACATCCCGCCGGCCCGCGCCGCCGCCGAGCGATACAAAGACGCCGGGCTCGATGAAGAAGACGAAGGGGTGGCGATGACGGTGCTGGTCAATCCGCAAATCGAGGCCCGTGGCGACGAAGTCAACCGAGCCTACGAAAGCTGCCTGTCGCTGCCCGAGATGACGGGAGAAGTGGCCCGGTTCAGCCAGATTATCTACCGCGGGCGGGACCTGAACGGGAAGCATATCGAACGCACTGCCGACGGCTTCCACGCCCGCGTCGTGCAGCATGAATGCGACCACCTGGACGGAATTCTCTATCCGCAGCGGATGACGGACCTGTCCACGTTCGGCTATAATGACGAGATGCGCAAAACCTTTGACGAGGAATGATATGACCGCCGAGAACCCGGAAATACGCGATATGGTGCTGCTCGCGACCCTGCCCCATGTGGTGTTCGAAGGCTGGACCGACGCCGCCCTGCGGGCCGGGATCAATGATCTGGGCGGGCCGCCGGGGCCCGGCGGCAAAGCCGGTGAACTGGCGTTTCCCGGCGGCATGGCGGAAATGGCCGGGTATTTTTCCGGCTGGGCCGACCGCCGCATGGTGGCCGAAATGGAAAAGCTGGATATTGCCGCCATGCGGGTCCGGGACCGCATCGCCGCCGGGGTCCAGCTGCGCCTTCGGGCGCTGGCCCCGCACCGGGAGGCAGTGCGCCGCCTGCCGGCCTTCCTGGCGCTGTCCCATAACGGGGCGCTGGCGCTGGAATGCACCTGTCGCACGGTCAGTGAAATATGGTACGCCGCCGGGGACGAAAGTACGGATTTCAATTTTTACAGCAAGCGTGCGCTGCTGGCCCCGGTGCTGACCGCGACCACCCTGTATTGGCTGGCCGACGACGGCGACGAGGCCGGGGATTACCCGCAGACCTGGGCCTTTCTGGAGCGCCGCATCGCCGAGGTACTGAAAATTCCGCCGCTGAAAGCGCAACTGATAAAGCGGCTGTCGCAAATTCCAACCCCGCTTGGCATCGTCCGCCGCTTTACCGCCGCCGCCCGGGCGCGGCGGGCATGGTGAATGACGACACGGTCACGTCGCCTCCACACGAAACTCCTCCCGAAACCTGGTATTGGACAGCGGCACCCATAGCCCTTATACCAAGTTGAATGATTTGTGAAATTGTCCGCTTTGCGGTTCGTCCCGGCATGACCCGCGAACAGGTTCTGGAAGAGGCCCGCGAGGTCGTCGCGCACTGGCAGGCGGAAGACAGCCTGATTCGCAAACACTTCCTGTTTGACGGCGAGAAAGAGGCCCTGGGCATCTACCTGTGGAAAGACCGGGAATCCGCCGAGGCCGCCCATGGCGCGGCGTGGCGGCAACGGTTGTATCGGGCCTACGGCAGCGAACCGCACATCGAATATCACGACACCCTGATGATTCTGGATAATTCGACCGGAACCGTGACGGAATACGAACCGTAAAAATAGCGACGCCGCCGGCCCGGTGATGGCCGATACGAACCGCCTTGCCTTATTTTCAAGAACAGGTCACGCAGACGCGGAATCGCCCGGACCATCGGCATATTTTGGCGTCTCATATAGTACATAGGCGGTATAAATAAAGGCCGTCAGGCCAAGCACCCAAACATTGGAAATCCAAAGGGAAAAGACGGCTATGCCCAGCACGGCAATATCCAGTGCGACGTTGGTCACGATAAATTGCCGGGCACGGTCGCCGTCCAGTCTGGACCAGTGAATAATTTGCAGCGGCATCAGAAAAAGCAACAGTCCGCCACATAAAAGCGCCGCCGTTTCGACCGGCGGGATATCCCCCGAAATTCCGAATCTGACCCCGGCGGCGACGGTGGCCAAACCCAGATACACCGGCAAATGCCCATATATGGCCAGTTGACCGTTCGTGTACCCGGCCCCCATCAGGGATGCTTCAAGAGAATGAAAATACAGCCACCAGATTGCCCCGAGCAGCAGGAATCCCGACAATATTGCGATCATCGTAATGCCGTTGGCGGCGCTTCCTTCGATACCGTCTACAATACTGACAACCGACTCTCCCAATACGATAATTGTCAGGAGCCCCAACCGCTCCGGCAAATGGGAGGCATGGACGGATGCTTCTGCGAGCCGCTTCCGTCCAATCCACGGAGTCACCATATCGACCGTCAGACCAGCGCCCCATAACCAGTACTTCCATGAATCGGGCGCAAAAATAGAGGCAATCCACAACAATATTCCACCCGAAAAGCCGATAATAAACAGTCCCGTGATATTGGTATGGTCGCCATCCAGACGATGCACACGCCAATACATAATCACCAGCAGTACGCGTATCGCAATATATGAGAGCGCGAAGGCATTGGCGCCTTCGGCAAAAGCTTCGGGAATGAATATCGCCATGAAACAGGCGGCGAGCATCTGCAAAAGAGTCAAAATTCGTTGCGGCGTATCTTCGGGGTCAAAGCGGTTCTGGAACATCATGTGTCCCGTCCAGGCCCACCATACCGGCACGAACAACGCCGCGAACATGGCGTATTGCTGTAATGTCAG